>ERZ1740058.270-NODE-270-length-43875-cov-7.581264_pt1 | contig 43875 bp, 39 predicted proteins | sample MGYA00581745_ERZ1740058 | MGnify/ENA primary metagenome ERZ1740058 (study PRJEB43018, sample SAMN04849742) | marine metagenome | isolation source: floating plastic debris | place: Pacific Ocean | collected 2008-08-30 | study: EMG produced TPA metagenomics assembly... | reverse complement strand
CACGTGAAAGTAGACATTAGTCATCACAAAAAACGTTAAAAATGGCCAGCCCTGCATGACCATGGTATCACCTCCGCCAATTGGAAGTGTCACCTCTTTTTCTTCACTACCATCAATCTGTTCAGCCGAGAAAGTTTTCAAATAGTCAATACTCTTTTTCAGCCGGTCGATGAGTTCAGCAAATGTAGTTTCCGTATCTTCCATAACAGGAGCTTCGACCCCTGCTAATTGGGCAACGCCTCGCCGAGCAATATCTGAAGCAATCTGCACCTGCTTAGCAAGCGGAAACATATCCGGGTACAGTCGGCTACTGGACAACACCGTCGGCTCTATGCTTTTAGCCTCTGCATGAGCGGCCCCCTTCTCTAAAATGTTCACCAAATTAGTCAGAGTGCGCATTAATGGAGGAACTGAAGCCTGATACATCGAGATAGTCATCGTATTGCTCCTAAAGTCATGAGATAGTCATGAAATCTAGCAACACTATACAGCGCCTAGCCACAAGCAACTCGAATGCTCTCTACATAAACATTTTTGGCTTGAGAAAGCTCAACACTTCAGCAGAATCTGCCGACAGCTCGCGCCACGAGGTCGTGTCAAAAGCTAACTGAACATATCCGCAGGTCGGCACGTTTTCGATGGTGTAGTCGCCTACCCAATTAACAAAATCTGTAATTGCGTTATTGTGGCCCACCACAACAGCCTCTGGTAGCGATTCGTCCAAAGCCTGGCACCAGTTCAGTAGAGCCTCATACTCAAACGTATAGAGAGCCGAATCAATCCGCCACTCTATAGACTTCTCCGAAAGCTGCTTGGCAATCTGTTCTATCGTTGTCTGCGCCCGAACAGCCGGGCTGCAAAACACCTGTTCAAAGTGGCAACCGGCCTTTACTATTTGCCCTGCCATCACCGAGCAAGACTTTAACCCTCGCTGATTGAGTGGCCGATCGATATCAGCGATCGCGCGATCGCGCCAACTAGACTTAGCATGACGGATAAGGTGTAGCTTTTTCATAGCCTAGACTTTTACGACCCATATGACTTAGGTATAACTCAGAAGGCAACATATGTTTTCGGCTTCTATTATATGTTTGCCTTACGGCATGAGAGTCAACCACACACACAGAGTTCAACTAGGCAGAGCAGTCAACCGCATCGGCAGAACAACGTCTTTAATCCGTAGGACATCTGAGTCCCAGACGGAGCTTCCACCTGTTGCGGTGGTTGTTTCTGTAGGACTGGATGCTCAAAATAAGTCAGTAAAATAGCCACATCTTCAGTGACATCATCTAAAAAGGCAGAGACGACACGTCGTTCCGCTCGGCCCTTAATGACGGTATCCATGCGTAAATAGTAACCCTGGTCACCGTCAAGATCTTGTACAACAAAAACTTTTGAATGAATCAGCCGCTGATTGAGCGCGGCTTCATAGCGAAAAACGTCTTCTAAAGAGGCAGACACTTTAGTCGAGAAGCGGTAGATAACCCGAGAAAGAATGCCAGCATTCTCACCACCTGTAATCGCCTGGATACTACAGTCCAGCAGAACACTTTCTTCAGGCAAATTCTTCTGATTCACGGGGGTCTCTCTACCCAGAGGGAAAAAAGTCATCGACCGGTCGGCTTTAGGCTGCATTGCCTCACAGTCGGCCAAGAGATGCTCCTTCATCTGGACGAAGAGGTCTGACATAATCTAAAAACTACTGCTTCAAGAATTTCATATTCACAGCGTGCCCAATCTTTTCCATGACAAAGGCAGCAAGTGGCGAAATATCGAGAAGATCGTCAGTAATAAGGAAAGAGCGCAGCGCTCAAAATGCCGTCATCAGCAATACCAAGCAATATCAACTATTCCTTACTGAAAAATAAATACATAATTTATCAGCAAAATCAGAGTAGCCAGTTGGGCACTCTAATAGATTGGGTTCGCAATGCGATTAAATCTGGTTCGCGATGCGATGCAAAATCTTAAAGAAGTCGCGCTGAATAAAGCGCTGAGTGCTAGCTCTCAAGACAGGAACGTGAGCAAAGACTACGCTCGGTGGTTCATGCTGCGCAAAAGCAGCTTCTAGCACGCTGTAATAGAGATGGTTGCAAACATAGCTTCCCGCGTCATAGCTGATCTGACTCAGCTGCGTTTGATAGATCAACCGCTTTAGATTAAAGGACGTTTGCAACGTTTGCCGTCCTGCTCTTTTAGCCTGTTGCTCCCAAGACAAATAAGCGCGTTTCTCAGCCATACCGCAGCAAACCACAGCACGTGGCTTCTGGCGACGTAGCTCGCTGATCACTTCAATCGGGGCAAGGTCAAAGCTAACCGGCAAATTTCTCAGCAAAATGCTATTAGCAGGCAGTCGTCCTTGAGATTGAAGTGCACAGAGTAGATCGTCTGAAGAGTTCGAGCGTTGATGCGATCGCCAGGTTTGAAAAGAGGTCAGCAGAATGGGAGCTGCAGTCATAGGCGTTGAGCTCAAAGATAAGCAGAGACAGCGTCAATATTGGAATCGATCGCCTTTATACTTTAGAAGGTCTTATGTTAGAAGGCCTTACTGTAAAAGGCTAAAGAGGCAGGTTTACTATGACGACTATCGCAGTTATCGACTACGACATGGGCAATCTGCACTCCGCCTGCAAAGGACTCGAAACAGCCGGCGCGACTACGCTCATCACAGACAACGTAGCCGACATTGAAAAGGCTGACGGTGTGGTCTTGCCAGGCGTTGGTGCTTTTGACCCGGCGATGGAACACCTGCGATCGCGCAACCTGATCGAACCCATTCGCCGCATTGCGCTGAGCGGCAAGCCTTTTCTCGGCATTTGTGTAGGCATGCAGGTTTTATTCGAAGGCAGCGAAGAAGGCTCCGAGGCAGGCCTTGGCATCTTTCCCGGCTTCATCCGCAGGTTTCAACCAGAAGTTGGTATCACCATTCCACACATGGGCTGGAACCAGCTGAAGTTAATTCAACCCAACCTTCCCCTATGGCAAAACATTGAGCCCGACACCTGGGTGTACTTCGTGCATTCTTACTACGCCGCGCCGAGCGATTTAGCACTCAACGCAGCCACCATCACCCACGGCACCCAAACCATAACCGCAGCAGTTGCCAAAAATAACTTGATGGCCGTACAGTTCCACCCAGAAAAATCTTCTTTAGCCGGGCTGCAAGTCTTAAGTAACTTTGTCAGCTATGTCAGAGAGACGCAGCTGGAGACGCAGCTGGTTGCGCCCTAACGCTGCTCACTAACTAAATGAAACCCTACCAAAAAGTCCCCATCAATGACTGTGGCGAAGCTCTTTTACCCATTCCGCTAGAGCGCTTCGCGGTGGTTGCGCCACATCCATACGCAGCGCTAGGCGCACCCTATGGCGATCGCTCTCCTTATTTCTTACGAGAAAGCGTACTCACCCAGCTTGCACAAGCGCAAACAGCGCTACAGGCCAAGCAGCCTGGCTGGCTATTGCAAATTTTCGATGCCTATCGCCCCATTCCAGTGCAGCAGTTCATGGTGGACTACACCTTTGAGCAGCTCGCCAAAGAAGCAGGCCTAGACCCCAAAAGCATGCCAGAGCAGGCGCGAGCACATATTCATGCCCAAGTCATTCAATTCTGGGCGGTGCCTAGCCCCAATCCCAACACACCGCCGCCCCACAGTACGGGTGCTGCCATCGATCTCACGCTCTGTGATGCTAATGGCAGCGCAGTAGAAATGGGGTCTCCTATCGATGAATTATCACCTCGCTCCTATCCAAATCATTTTGCCAATAGCGCCGAGCCACAGACACAAAAAGCCCACCACAATCGCAGCTTGCTCGCTGAGGTTATGGTAGGCGCAGGTTTTTGTCAACATTCAAATGAATGGTGGCACTTTTCGCTCTACGACCAGATGTGGGCTTTGCAACAGGGCGAAGGTGCAATCGCTCGCTATGGAAGCATCTAGGGAAAGCCCACAAGCAGAACCTTTCACAGGCATGCTGCATAAAGAAATAACCTATGCAAGCGCTGCCGCCAAATCCTTCTCCAGCTTCAGGCAGTTGCGATCGCCACCCACATGTAGCTGATACTCCACCCGGTCCATAATCCGATGCAAAATCAGCCAGCCATAGCCGCCCTCTTGAAAGTCAGAAGGCGACGGCGCAGAATAGCTATCCAATTTAAAGCCCTCGCCTTGATCCCATACCTCCAAAGAAAGATTGTTGTCTTCTAGCTCTATGCGAATCAGTACAGGCAGCTCAGGCTGCTCGTTGTGCGCATGGCGAACAATATTGGAATACACTTCTACCACTACCAAGCGCAGCCGCTTTTCCACCTGAGCCCAATCAATATCCTGGTCAACTTCTAGCTGCAAAGACTCTAGCAACCAGTGCTCGACCACTTCCATAAACTTAAGGTCGCTGGGCACGGATAGTTCGGTTTTCAACATGACGTCACCTCCAGTGACAAGATGGTTTGATCGTCTTCCTGTTCGCCCTCGGGCAGGTGAATGTAAGAGAGTAAATTATCTAGATTCAGCTCAGCGGGCTGGCGCTGCAAGAAATCCCAGAGGCCTTCCTGGTTAAGCATTGCACAACCATCGCTATTTTGAGAGCTCGGTACAGTCGCTTCAGTAATACCATCGCTAGTGAGTAAAACAACATCACCATCTGCCAGCTGTAGCTCACCTGACGCGGCCCTCCACTTTGGTAAAATACCCAGCGGCACACCTCTCACATCCAGATAAGTCGGCTGAACCAATGAATTGTCTTTCAAACTACTCCGCTGACCACTCTGCTGCTGGGCCACTATCTCTTTATGAGACCAAACAACCGGGTAAACATGCCCCGCGTTAGCGTATACCAGCTGTCCGGTAGACTCGCTGTAGCGAATCAAAGCCATTGTGATAAAGCAGTTATTACTCATCAAGTCGTCAGACAAACTGTGATTCAGATTACTCATCACCTTTTCTGGATCGGGTGACTTTTCCTGAGCGAGCTCTCGGCGAAGAACTGAAATAGCACTGGCCATAAATAGAGCAGCCGGAACACCTTTACCAGAGACATCGCCCACCGCCAGCCAAATATCTCCTTGAGGATGCATAAAGACTTCAAAAAAGTCTCCACCCACTTCTCTAGCAGGCTGACAGCGGGCCTGAATTTTCAGTCCAGGTGTTTCTGGCCAGCTTTGATGCAAGAGATTGCTTTGAATTTGCCTGGCAACTTCTAGCTCAGCGCGCATCTTGGTCGACTGTCTTTGAAGCTGCTGATAAAGCTTGGCATGTAAGATGGCTAGCGCCACTTGGTCAGATACGTTCTCTAACAAATCAATCGTGCTAGACGCCCACCGCTCGTCAGTCGTTCTCTTATAGAGACAGACAGTAGCGATAGTCATATCTTGATCAAGAAAAGGAACCACAATTCTGATAACAGACGCACCGCCTATTTCTACAAATTCTGAGGTGATGTTCAAGTTAGTCGGAATTGGCGGCAGCTTTTCATTCAAAAAGGATAGAGGGCAGCTGAGAAAAGTCTCCAAACTATCTTCTACGCTGCTTTCTAAGCCATCTGTTGTTTGGTTGGGTTCATCACTAGGTTTATCGCTGATGGGACAGTAGGTAGGAAACGGTTGATCGCTGCTAATATCAGGAGAATTTTCAGCAGGATAGAGAATAGCAAAATCTGTTTCAAAAGACTGACCTAAAGCATTGACAACCGTTTGAAGCGTATTGTCATAGTCCAACGAACCCCGCACCGCCGCCATAATGTTGTTACTGACTGATTCTTGACTGAGCGCTCGACTTAGAGCAAAGGTTCGCTTTTTAATCACGCCATAGGTTTCAGCAGCTTGAGCAACCACCTCTTTTAGCTTTTTAGGGTTCCAGGGCTTAGTAATGTATTTGAATACTTTGCCTGAGTTAATCGCAGAGACCAAATCTTCCACATCGGTGTACCCCGTTAAAACCATGCGAATGGTATCTGGAAAGCGCTCTACTGTTTTACTGAGGAACTCAGTGCCATTCATCTTTGGCATACGCTGATCAGAGATGATAATAGCCATCTCCCCCTGAGCGTCTAAAATCTGCAAAGCTTCCGCCCCACTTTTGGCCTTAAAGACGCGAAAGTCTCGGCGAAAGGTTCGGTATAGCAGATCTAAATTATCGGGCTCATCATCAACGACAAGCAGCTTTAGTTTTTCTTCCATTCTAGGTTCTTCAGCGGTTGCCTATAAGGGTTGACCAAGCTCAGCTTCAGACATCTCACTCAAAACATCTTGCGTCAGATGCCTCATCTCAGATATCTCAACAGATATTTCACAGGGCTGTCTGGGCCAATTGGTCATCAGTGGGCTCTATGCTTAATGTGCCCCTCACTCACCTTTGGCTAGCGGTCTACATAATTCAACGGAGCTGACTTCCGCAGTGTGCGGGCACACTCTCTCTATAACAGCGCTAATTCCATATAGCGCCAACTCGTTAGCAGGAGATAAAAACGCAATGGCTCGCTTCCGGTTTAGTTTAATCGCTACTACACTGCTGCTGTCGGGCGGATTAATCTCAGGTGCATGGCTCTTTAGCGAACGCCCTGCCTATGCCCAAAGAACGACCATTTTTGACCTCAATCAGGCCATTTGCGCCAACAAATGGACCGAGGCAATTGGGATTACGGGCAGACTCATTGCCCACGAAGAAACAACAGATTTAGATCGTCAGTCTTTACTCTCTCTGCGGCGACAGTTGGAGTATTACCGAGCAGATGAAACCATTATCAGCAGCTCGCAGGCGTGCAATCTCACAGATCCCTATCTGTTGACGGCACTGCCCACGCCAGAATCTGGCCCCCAAGAGGCTTTAGGTTGGAATGCGGCAGTTGCAGAAGCTACAGGCAATCAGTATTCTCGTCAGCTGGTCACTGAATCGCCCCGGCTAGCGCTACCGGTCAATATTGACTACCGAGATGGGCTAACACCTGCTCAGCCGGTAGAGTTAGAGCGTGGTATGAATGTTGTTTCTGGCCATGTCGGTGCAGGGCACCAGGTATACGGGTTTATCGCAGGCATGGGCGATCGCATCGACATCAACGTAGAAGTCACGCAGGTGATGACTGGCAGCCTGTACACCAGTGATGACTCCCAGCTATTTGTATTCGACCGTGAGGGGGCGTTACTCGCCTCATCCGACGACAGTCATGGCAACCAGTCGAGCGTCAGCGGCTGGGTGGCCCCCAAGACAGATATTTACTTTGCGGTCGTCACCAGCTACAACAACGATCCGATTTTCAATCAAGACAATCGGCTAACAGGTTGGAGAGATAACGGCGGCGGGCGGTTTGACTATACGCTCAGCATCGCTGGGGCAACACCGACCAGTGCATTAGTTCGATGAGATAGGGTCCGATGAGATAGGGTCAGAACTATCGGCACGATAAGATACATCTGGCCATACCTTATGGTCGGATTTTTCTGTACTATTCTTGGGGACAGCTGCTTACCGGGGTTCCTTGAATACTGCTATGAATATCGCAGAGTTAATCGCTACGTTTGAGCGTTGGGCTAACCCTCAATGGCAGGAAAAGTGGGACAACTGCGGCTGGCAGGTAGAGCCGGGCGTTTTATCTCACGCACCTGGAGTGCTAGTATGCTTGACGCCCACACTAGCAGTGATGGAAGAAGCGATCACCCTTCGGTCTCAAGGCACACCTATCAACCTAATTTTTGCCCATCATCCGCTGATTTTTGGTAGGCTCTCGTCGGTGGAATGCGGTGATAGCGTAGGCGATATGGTGAGGCTAGCGATCGCCCACAACATTGGTATCTATACAGCCCACACCAACTTTGACCAAGCAGCTAACGGCACAGCAGATGTTCTCGCTCAGCTGCTGAACTTACAGGCTGTCTCGCCGGTAGAAGCCACAGCCCCCGATACCGACCCAGCAAGAGGCTACGGACGAGTTGGAGACTTGCCCACAGCTCAACCTTTAAAGTCACTTTTACACACGATTCAAACGATGCTTTCACCGCCTCGTTTGCTGCACTCACCCACCACCAATTTGCAGCATTCGGTGCGTCGAGTAGCCGTACTTGGCGGCTCCGGCGCAGGCTACCTTTCAGCAGTCGCTAAAACAGGCGCACAGGTCTACCTCACCGCTGACTGCAAGTTTCATCAGTTTCAAGAGAGCCGTGATCGGGGAATTGTACTGGTAGACGCCGGGCATTACCCCACAGAAAGGCCCGCGTGCGATCGCCTAGTAGAGTGGCTTGTCGCGCAAGGCGTTGAATGGGCCCAGCTCAGTCAACACGATGAAGATTTTCGCCAGTTCCTATAGCGTCATGGCCTGCAGAATCAACCCGTCAGGTCAACCCGCAAGGTCAACCCGTCATGCTCTTATCCAACTTCTATCATGTGGGCCGCTTTGTCTTCAGCTTCTTCTTTTAAGGCCTTGTCCAAATGGCTGACGTAGTATTCCATGTTGTGGTCTGTAATCATATCGAATCCGGCACCCGACACGCCTTTGATCAATCCCCAGCTGCTGTCGATAATACGACTTACTAGCTTAGACTTGGACATAATAGTGCCTGCGGCATCGAAGTACTTAATGGTGCCGATGTGGCCATAAAGCCGAGTCGGATTCCAGATAGAGAACGGCGGCGGCACGTGAGGCACGATGTCATTGTTGTTGACAAAGCGAAAGACTTTTCCTTTGGTGTGAGTATTCAGCTGGTTAACGAAGGTGCGATCGCCCACCCTCGGCTGGCCGAAAGTATATACGCCCGCTACGTTGATACCATTATCTGACAGTGCTGCCGCGGCCATCGTAGCCAGTGCGCCCCCTAGACTATGCCCAGTAATATAGAGCGGCGGCAAATCTTCTCCGCGATCAAAAGCATCTTCTCTCCAACGACCGATCTGTGAAAGCACGGCTCTTTCAATACTTGCCCACGCCAAGAAAAATCCCGTATGCACTCTGCCCTTGTAAGAGGAGAGAGTAGTAATGCCATCTTTGCGAATGGTGAAATTTCGCAGCTGCGTCGTGACGTTAGTGAGCCAATCTTTGGGCTCTTGGCTACCGCGAAAAGCAAGCACCATAAAAGATTCTGTGCGAAACATGTATGCCTGCGTATCGCGCCCTTTGTTGTTGAAATAGCGAAAGTTGTGGCGAATAAAGCTATTTTTTCTCTGACTGTGATGTTTTTTGCGATCGCGCTGCTGCATCAATTCATCTAGCAGTGGCTCAGACTCAGCCAGGCTGTCCTGCTGCGGACGAAGACTGCTGTGCTCGATCAACGTTTTGCCCCAGCGTTCAACAACTTCTGCAACAAACTGTTTATCTTGGTAGGCCAGATAAGAGGCTTTAGCGAGTGTAAGCGCCACTCTAGTATCGAATTTTGGTGCTATGTCTAGCGCAATTAAATCATTGTCCCGATATGGCGAAGGCAAGATGCGATAGCCGAATCGCTCGAACAGCTTTTGTACACCGAAAAAGCCGCTGTGGTGAATGTAGCTATAGAGAGCATCGTACACCTTAGAAGCACCTGGCCTACGGTATGCCGGATCGCCAATCAGCTTAATCCAATAGTTTAGCCAGGGCTCCAACTCTTTAGCGGTAAAAAAGCCTGATTCTATAAAATAGCCAAAATGCTCTAGGCCGTTGAGCATTTTATTAAACCAGTCGCGCAGTGCAGTTTCAATTCGATAGCGGCGCAGATCCGCAGGGTCAAGATCGTTATGGTCTTGCTGGTAGTCTAGTTGCCGTTTAGCTCGCACTCTTTGATCGTGTTTTGCCAGCGCGCTACACAGTAAATCATCGGTCACATGAAATGAAAAAGACTGATCGCCCATAGACTCACCGCTCGCGGCAGCAAGCAGTTGATAGTCGCGGTACTCTTCAAAATCCAGAATTTTTAGCGCGTTATAAATCTCCGGATCTTGCTCAAATTCTTTGATGGCGCGTCGCAAAAATTCAATATGCTGCCACTGCTGCTGCTGAACATACTGATAAACGCCCCAGCTAATCGCACCGCTGGTGAGCAAGAAGCCTAGAATCAATAGCCACTGAGCACCGCCAACTTGAGTCACCTCAACGCCGAGAGAAGCGGCTGTACCGTCCATATCGCCTTCGTCTGCCAGAGCAGCAGAGTCTAGAGGACTAACCATCACTTGGGGAATCGCCGCCTGGCTCGGCTGAGCGATACACAGACTAGCGGCTATTGCAGTAAGACCAATGAAACGATGCATATGTAAATCTGTACAGAACTGAGAAAAAACCATATCGCTCAGCAGAGCCGCAGCTTGAAGCAAGTCCGAAAGCAAGTCCGTTTGATGAATGCCTTGAGCGTACCCACATCGCTACGTTCACTACAGTGTGCCAATTAATTTTTTGTCAAGAATGGCCGTTTAATATGAGGGCACAAACAAGGCGACCAACATTACAGTAAATCTCGATTTATGCTAAAACGTGTGAACCAATAAGAGGTCCATTCTTATTGAGCAGGATCTGAATTTAAGATTCTGAACATGTAAGCTCAGAAAATGGCTGGAGACCGATAAGATGTTCAAAGTAATGAACCCTTCGTCGGTTGGTCAGTCCGTTTGTAGGCCGGTGCAAACTACATGCCAACTACATCAGACGATCGGTGCAAGATACACCATACAAATAACACCACTACAACACCATTGGAGAGAGCGAGATGCGGGCTTGGTTAAAGCTTGGCGCTGTATTAATAACGACAGGTTTAGTAACTGCCGCTAGCTGGAGCATCGGCCACTTTGCTGCTGAAGCCAACACGCTAGTTGATGAAGAAGGCGAGCTGCTTTCTGGAGACGCCGTCTTAGATGATGGCAGTCTGTACGATCAGTACACGTTTACCGGCAATGATGGGCAATACGTCACAATTTCTCTAGAAAGTGACGATTTTGACCCCTATCTGATTTTGCTAGATCCAAACGGACAGCGAATTAGCGAAAATGACGACGTCAGCCGAGTCAATCGTAACTCTCGGCTGATTGTGGCCCTTCCGGCCACTGGCATGTATACCGCTGTAGCCAACAGCTATGAGTCGGGGAAAAACGGTGAGTATGAGATCAAAATAGCAGTGGCTAGCAATCGTCGTGGTCTGTCTGAGTCGCTGGCTATGACCGCTGTACCCGACAGTACCGCTGCCTGTAGCGATGCAATCGCCGCCATGGCCATCGATCTGGAATCTGGCCGAGAGGTCAGTGCCTGGGTCAGCGCGCTACCCCTAGAAAATGTATATTCTCGGGTGCCCGACTTACGCCCCAACGGTGTCAACGTTGACCTGCGGGGCGATGCAGCAATGACGGTAATGTCTTCTCCTCAGTTGCTCACGCAGCACAGCGCCCGCATCGTAGAAGTCTGTGGCTCTGTGGGCGCTGTGGTCTTTGATGCGGATACAGAAGGATACGAACGGACGTTTGGATTTGTACCCACTGCGCTATCTCGCGCCGCGCAGGGTGAGGCAGCAGGCGAACGGGTACAGTCGTTCAACTGTGCCCGCGTAGAAGATCGAGGTGAACTACTCTCTTGGGGGGAGCAGTTCTGTTCGTCAGCGCCCTAATATTGGCGTCGGTCCGGCATCCGGTTTATCGACTTAGATCTAAAGAATGGCTAGGCTGTGGCACAATTGCCACAGCTATTTTTTTCGCCTAACGGCCCAGAGCGCTGTGGATGTGCCCACGAACAACGTACCTGCCGACGCTAATGTAACTGATGCGAATGAAGCATCCAGTGCGATCGCCTCTGGTGAAATCAGTACGGGTGCAATGACAGCCAGTGAGGTAGAACGCCTGTCAGCCGCTCAGCTTAGGAGCATCAAAGCGCAGCTGGATTTGGTGCTGATGGCAGTCGAAGCGCTCACCAATATCGGCTCGGACGCGGTACTTGCAGCCGCTAAAACGCTGAATCTCTCTAAAACCTTGTCCGATCGAGTGGGGCTCTGGCGACTGCGCCAGTCGAGCCCACTGCGTAAGGGACAGGGCCGTAAAAAGCTGGATATTGAAGAAGCCAGGGCACTGGTACTGGTTGTATGCCATTTAGCCCGTGAACACCACCCATCTATTCGGCAGGCAGTTGCCAGACTAGAGCAGCTGAGCGCAGCCGGAGAACCGCCGCATCGGGCAGCTGTACTGGGCGACTACCTAGATAACTTTAATAATATGTACTGCGATCGCATGGCCGATCCAGACCTACCGACTGAGCTGCTCACCCAGCTTTCTCTGCGGCTACTGATTGATTTACTGTTCTATAGCGCGCCGGGCGGTGAGCGACAGCTATGGCTAGCGCTGATCGACAGAGCTGAGCCCTCAGGGGCTTAATTGGAGGCTTCGTTATTCATTAAGCGATAGCTCATTTCGCACACGGACTCAACTACTAGCAGCGAAACACCCCATCACCCAACTATCAGCCGCCGAGCGACAATAATTGTCCATTATCAACTGACATCACCTGAGATAATAGTGAGGTTGATGGTTTAAACGCGAATATGACTGCCCCGCCTGCTGCAGAACTCAAAAAAGACCTGAAAAAAACTAATCTTTATCTCGTCGGTATGATGGGCGCGGGTAAAACGACGATTGGCCGAAAGCTTGCCAATCGCCTGGGCTATCACTTTTTTGATACGGATGCGTTGATTGAGCAATCGACCGGGCAAAAGGTCAGTGCGCTATTTGACAGCGAGGGCGAAGCTGGCTTTAGAAAAATAGAAACGCAGGTGCTTGCGCAAGTGGCCAGCCACACCAATCTCGTCGTGGCGACCGGAGGTGGCATTGTCACGCAGCAGATGAACTGGAGCTACTTACACCATGGGCTGGTGCTATGGCTAGATACACCGCTGCCAGTCCTTGTGTCTCGGCTGTCGAAAGATACGACCCGGCCGCTGCTCAAAGATGTGGATCTATCGACGAAGCTAAAATCCCTGCTAGCTGAGCGCAGTGAGCGCTACGCCCAAGCGGATATTCGAATTCCTTATGAGGGAAAGTCAGTCGGTAAAACGTGCGATCGCATTCTACTCGCCATACAAAACCAGCTCCGACCCGAGCCTCAGCTCGCCGCTGACCAAATCAAAATTAGTCAGACCTCCATTAATCCAGCCAATCCAGCGATTTCCAATGGATAAACCAATGCGTCCTTTGGTCTGTATAGGCTCTGTAGCAGTCTCTCTCAACGGGACCTATCACTCAGTAAACAGCGCGTATTTTCCCTTCTCCTCTTCATTCAATTCCTATGGCCTCTATCGCAGAAAACGCTCAGCCAGATCCCACCTTTCAAAAATCAGAAGAAGCGCGCGTCCGCATTCTTAGCGAAGCGCTGCCTTACATTCAACAGTTTCAAGGCCGCACAGTCGTGGTGAAATACGGCGGGGCCGCTATGAAAGACAGCGACCTGAAGGCTAATGTCATCCGCGATGTCGTTTTTATGGCCAGTGTAGGGATACGCCCGGTAATCGTGCATGGCGGCGGTCCAGAAATTAACAACTGGCTAGGCAAGCTCAACATTAAGCCTCAGTTCAAAGACGGGCTGCGAGTAACCAGCGCCGAGACTATGGACGTGGTGGAAATGGTGCTAGTTGGCAGGGTGAATAAGGAGCTAGTAGCCCTGATCAATCAGGCGGGCGGCTCGGCAGTGGGTCTGTGCGGAAAAGACGGCAGTTTGGTCACGGCCCGTCCTCGTGCCGCTCAGTCGGACATTGGCTTTGTAGGAGAGGTGAGCAACGTTAAACCGGATTTGGTGCGATCGCTCGTAGAAGCAGGCTACATTCCCGTAATTTCCAGCGTAGCCGCAGACGAAACGGGCCAGGCATACAACATCAATGCCGATACGGTAGCGGGGGAATTAGCCGCTGCGCTCAGCGCCGAAAAGCTAATTTTGCTAACCGACACACCCGGCATCATGCGTGACTTTCACGATCCAACGACGCTTATTAACAAGCTAGATATTCAGCAGGCCCGGAATTTAATCTCAGACGGCGTCGTTGCTGGCGGCATGATTCCCAAAGTCACCTGCTGCGTTCAGTCCCTGGCTCAAGGTGTGAAAGCCGCTCATATTCTAGATGGCCGAAGGCCACACGCCTTGCTGCTAGAGATTTTTTCAGATATGGGCATTGGCACCATGATGGTAGCCTCTAGCTTTACCACCGCCCGCTAGGCGCACCTTCGATCTCACCGTTGTTAATCTCACCCTTGATCGCATTGAACTTAGCCACCAGATCTGCTGAGATGTTATCTGCAAGACCAAGCCGTGTGTGTCTAGAATGGTAGCCTGATTACAGTTTTAGAGATAGGCCTATATGCATCGGCTTTTATCAGGTGCACTGTCTGTTGAGACCCTTACCATTCCGATTCGTGGCTTGCCTGCACGGCTCGCTGGCAGCGTTATAGTACAGCTCTCAGATTTTCATTTTGATGGGGTCCGCCTATCCGACTCACTGCTGGCAAAAACAATCGAGCGAGTTGAAGCCATTAACCCTGATTTAATTGCGCTCACTGGAGACTTTGTAACAGACGATCCGCAGCCGATTTATGAGCTAGCCAGACGGATTAAGCAATTGCCAAGTCGATATGGTGCGATCGCAGTCCTTGGCAATCACGATATTCAGGTGCCTGGCGCTCAAGCAATCGTCACCGAAGCATTAGAGCAAGCCAACATTCCAGTGCTGTGGAATCAAGTTATCAAGCCCTTTGGAGACGGCTTTCCCGTCATCGGCTTTGCCGACTACTGGTCTAAAGAATTTGATCCGCAGGAGCTAAATCAAATAGATCCCGCTGTGCCTCGTCTGGTGCTCTCTCACAACCCAGATACAGCCGCACTGCTCGCTGACTGGCGAGTAGATTTACAGCTGTCGGGCCATACCCACGGCGGACAGGTATATATTCCGGGGCTAGGAACAGGCCCCGAAGTCTGGCAAAAGATCCGACGCGGCGTGCCCAGAATCATTCGTAACCAGATTCCATTTTTAAGCGATCGCTGCTTTCGAGTCGTACGTCACTGGCAATGGTGCCGAGGCTTGCACTGGGTGGGTGACAACCAGCTATATGTCAACCGCGGACTAGGCACTTACTTTCCCGGGCGCTTCTTATGTTCTCCAGAGCTAACGGTACTCACACTAGTGCCAGCCTAAGCTATCCATTTATCGGCTTTACCTTGGCACGATGAAGCAGCTTGCCCTCACATCGGCTACCCGTGTGAGTCACTCGGACCAGATCACCCGGCGCTGCCGCCCCTTCAGTCAGCTGTTGATACTGTGGGTTGTAAGGCACCTGTTCATCAACAGCTGCAATAGGTTCAACGCCCCACTCGCGCATCAGTTGCTCTACTGGGCGAACAAAGGGAAGGATTTTAGCAGCAGATAGCGCATCTCCTTTTTCCTGCGCCCGTTTAGCGATAGTCGGCCATTGAATTAACCAGGTTTCAAGCGTCTGAAGCGCGTCAGATTTTATGGAAGTAGAGGTGATAGCAGTAGAGGTAATAGCAGTAGCCACTTCACTGGGATCAGAGTCTTCGCTGTTCGCACGAGCGGTCTGACTATCGCCTCCTGAAAATGTCTGCCAGAGGGTAGGCAAGTCGACATCCAAAGCCTGTGCAATTTGACGCAGGGGCATAACACGCATCTTTTCAATATTGCCGCTACGAAGCTGCTGCACTTGCCATCGTGAAACGCCAGCTTGCTCAGCTAAATCGCGATAGCTTGAAATATTAGCGGCCTGCATCAGCGCTCTGAGCTTTGTGATAGAAAGGCTGTCCATAAGCCTCAGGCAAGATGCATTTTGAGAACAGATTTAGGCGCTCGGCGAACGCGCGCCAGAATCGTTTGATGCCCCAAATGCTGACAGGCTTCGTAGCGATGACAGCCAGAGAACCCGTAATATTCACCCTCCACTTCCAAAATATCGATAGGTTCTTGTAAACCGATTTCTTGAATAGAGATCATCAGTGCTTTTACTTTATCTGGATCGTTTTTCCGATACAGAGGGCGTTTGATTTGCGCGATTGGAATTTCTTTGGTTTGAACCATGACAGCTTACCTCTGGTCTATTTGCGAACCGAAAAAAGAGCCGTTCAGCCAGGCTTTGAGTCTATTTTCTCTATTTCTATTTTAAAGGTGTGTTTGCAGAACTGACGCTATTTTATGTGGCTATGTCGTCAGCACAGGCTGCCTGGAACTTCGCAACACTACAGATAAACGAGTATAGGATAGGGGTATCGAGTCTTTTCTCGCGGCTGCGTGGATTCTTTCAAATTAGTTTAAAGAAATTTGATGCGATAGCACAGGGTTCACCAAATCTGGGCTGAATAAATAAATAGTTGGGCCAGTAGGGTGTATTGGCTGATTGGATTGAAGTTCTGTTGGCAAGTTTTTTGCCTATATTTTTTGCCTACATGTGGTCGCTATGAACCGTTTGAGCGCTAATTTGAATAGGTCATTCTTGGATGCAGCTTTTCTAAACCGGTCATTTCTGAACCGGTCATTTCTCGGCAAACGCTCAAACAAGAGAATGATACAGCGAGCTTTGAAGCCACTTTTAAGGCCGCCTTTAAAGCCACTGAGTATTAGTCTGTTTACAGCTGTCGTAGGCATGGCTGCCCTAGAAGCTGTCACATCACCGCGACTCGTTCAAGCGCAGTCAGCTTCTCGCAATCCTGAGATTAAAGTGGGCATTGTTCAGCGTTTTGGCGACGAGAAAAATGACAACATCACGTTAGGCCCATTAGCTGGGGATCAGCTCACAGTTAGCTTTAAGACCGGTGACCAGACGCAGACCATTACCACTAATCGCCTACAGATTGACATCACAATGGAGCCTTTAGAAGTGCCACAGCTGCAAGAGTGGGTGGTGCTGAGCACTCACCGGAGCTTCGAGAGTGCAGAGGCTAGTGCTAAGCGCTGGCAAGAAGCGGGGATTGACGCAGAGATTGCCCAGCCGAATGCCTGGCAGGTCTGGGCGAAAAGAGAAGATTACAGTGTTCCCTTGCTGCGGCGACTGCTGGTAGAGAACCTTCACGAGGGTGGACATACAGACGCGTTTATTGATAGCCGAGTCGTCACTGAGGTGCCGAAGGTTGCGTTTACGGCCAATGGCTATCGGTACGCGCGTGATGAGTTTACGATTACCAGTGCAAACCGACGAATTCAGATGTCTGAGGGCGATCGCACTCGCTTCCGCGATTTGTTTGCAGGCGATATGACCATTCAGCGAAATGCCTACGGAGACTACACGCTGGTAAACCAGGTACCGATAGAACAATACCTGCGCGGGGTAGTACCGCACGAGATTGGAGCAGGTGCTCCTCGCAGTGCCATTGAAGCGCAAGCGGTTTTAGCCCGGACCTACGCACTAAGAAATTTACGGCGATTTGCGATTGATGACTACGAGCTTTGCGCCGATACGCAGTGCCAGGTGTACTTTGGCCTAGCCGATACAGATCCAGGCAGTGATGCGGCGATCGCCGCCACCGCTGGCCAGGTTCTGACCTACAACAATGAGCTAGTAGACGCATTGTATTCTTCAACCTCGGGCGGCATATCCGCTCGTTTCACAGACGTGTGGAATGGGGACGATAGGCCCTATCTAAAGCCGCAAGTTGACTCATTGCACTCAAAGTGGGACCTAGCCGCAAAGCCACTGTCAGACGAAGCTCATTTCCGTGAGTTTATCTCGCTAAATAACGGATTTAACGAAGACGGCTGGCCAGCGTTTCGATGGAATCGAACGGCGACGCTGGCACAGATGGACGAAATACTGAAGCGATATTTAAACAATCGTCAGCATCCGTTAGCCAACTATAATCAGCTGTTGGCGCTAACGGTCGTAGAGCGAGCAGAATCTGGCCGGGTACAAAAGCTAACCGTGAAAACAGATTTGGGATCTTTTGATCTGATTAAAGACGAATCGGTCAAAGCGCTGGTCCCGCCAAGAAGTTTGTTGTTCTATGTAGAACCGATTATGATGGTGCCAGAAACGCCACCAGGGACGTCACCAGCATCAGAGAATCAACAAACAGAAGCAGCAGCTGAAACTAATAAATCAGAAACAAACGAATCGAAAACAAACGAATCGGAAACGAACGGATTAGCAGCGCCCTCAAAAAAAGAAACTCCTGATACAGATTCAGCCACTGAAGAGACCGCTAAGCCTGTATTAACCGGCTTTCGCTTCGTCGGAGGCGGATTTGGTCACGGTGTAGGCATGAGTCAAACAGGCGCTTACAACCTGGGTAAGCAGGGATATTCTCACAAGGAGATTTTAGAGTTTTACTATCCAGGGACCTCGCTACAGCCTATCAGCGAGTCAATTACTTTTTGGAATGAGGATTAGAAAATAAGGAAAAATCAGGACAGGGCAAGCGATGGAGAGTTCCGACCGGGGCTCTCTATTTTTTTTAGAATTACGTTTAAACGGAGTTCTCTTTTGGTAAATACTCTTTTCAAAAGATAAAAATTGTATAGAAGTTAGGATGCGATCGCCCTTTGTCATGAATACTTAAGATGTACCGCTAGCAAAATCGTGACTGTCGCTGAGAATCGACACTTGAAAGAACAGTTTAGTCAGGTGAAACAAAATTTTGTTCTGCCTGAAAACAACGTTTGTACTGAGTAAAGGAACAAAGCACATGAACCCCGTGGTATTTCAAAACATCTTAGTGGCAATAGACGAATCCGACGTGAGCCAGGCGGCTTTTGAAAAAGCGCTGATGCTCGCCAAAGCTCTGGGATCCAAGCTTCTGCTCGTCCATGTTGTCAGTACTGCTGATAACGCATCAGGCCAGATCTTTCACGATCGCCCTGAGTCCGAGTGGAGAGACTATGCAGCGCATCACGAAGCACGGCTACAACAAAAAGTACTAGACGCTGAAAACGCAGGCGTCACCGCTAGCTACGTTCAAACCCACGGCATTGCAGGTGCAGCTATCTGCTACATAGCGCTTAAGCACAACATCAATTTGCTTGTAGTGGGCACCCACCGTCGTCACGGGCTCTCAACCCTCACCGCAGGCAGCACTAGCTGCTACGTCAACCGCCATGCCCACTGCCCTGTTTTAATGGTGCATTCCACCACAGAAACAGAAACCGCTCATCAACAAACTCCCCCACAACCCATTCCGCCTTATTTCTCCGCCGTATATTTCTTTAAAATTCTCCAACCAAAAAAACCTTTGCTTGCTCCCCCCTACTTAAGACGCCCAAATGCATTCGGACGCCGCAAACTCTGTTGGCTTAGCACTTGCACTCTTACAGCCTTCTACACTCTTAAAGCCTTCTAAGCTGCGCTCACGGCCTGCCCTCTAATCACCCGCTGTCCGCGCAGTAGTCCTCGCGTTTCTGTCACTACCGTACACTGGCCTTTTTGCTCACCAGGTGAGTCACTGCGCTCATAGTTCACGACGACCCAGTCGTGTGTCTTATTCAGGTCGTGGGCTCTCGCTGTGTTGGAATACAACACATTAAAGGTCCAGCCGTCTTTTTTCAGCTGCATTACTGGCAGCCATGGTTTACCTTCCGGATTAAACCGCTTGGGGGTGACCATCCGCAGCTGCCCTGCTTTTGCCAAATATCGATATTGAGCATCGACCTCTAGCAGTAAGTTTGCGGCAGGTGCGTAGTCGTGAGTACGGTTATGAGTATGGTCGTGAGCGATCGCACCAGAGCTAGTCTGCCAACGACTCGGACGCGGTAAGGGCGGCTTCTCAGCTCGCTGACGCTGTTCTCGTCGCTCTCGCCCCTGGGGCTTCTCGTCTAGCAGCGTCTTCAGCGAGCTGCGCACTAGCGTAATACGCTCCGATCCGAACCCTGGCACCTGGCTAAGCGTGCCATTCTGCGCGGCCTGCTCTAGCTCGACTAAAGAGCGCAAACCCAGCCCCCTATACAACCTTCGAGCCAGTACATGACCAATGCCCGGTATCGTCGTAAACAAATCCTCTGGAGAAACCTCTATCAAGAGGCGTTGCAGCAGGGCCAAATTCCCTGTTTCGGCTAGCTCTTTTATAGATTGTGCAAGCCGCTGACCAATGTAGGGAATTTTCTCTAGCCCGGCCGTTCCCTGCGCTTCGAAAATGTCCACAACAGGACGATTTTCGAAGCGCACCGCCGCCGCGCCCTTTCGATAGGCACGAATGCGATAGTAATCATCTCCCTGTGCTTCTAGCAGGTCTGAAACCTGCTCAAAAACATTGGCAATATCATCGTTAGAAAGCGAAAAAAGCTGTCTAAAAGTGCGGGGGAACAAAGTTGTTTGAATCATGGCTAAAGGCTTCTGCTGACAGTGCTTTCATCTGCGTCTAGAGCTCTCTCTATTATCCAACATTTAAACGAAAACGACAGCCATTAAAGTCCGTTAAAAAGACTCTTTAAAGACTTTTTAGAGCAGCGAGAAAATTGCCACAATTTGACGCAATTGGCCTGCGAGCTAACAATTACTTTTGCCTGGCATGTCTCTTTTTTCGCAACCGACTGAGCGTTTCTTGAGACATTCCCAAATAAGACGCCAGTTGCCCCAAAGGGACCTTCTGCTCAAACGTAGGATGCTCACGAAGCAAACTGTGATAGCGCTCAGCAGCCGACTGCGTTTGAAAGGTCAGTACCCTTTGTAGCAGAGTCGTATAGTAGTACTCCAGCAAATGCCGATTGAGATCTATCCAAATGCTGTCCTGTCGTGAGAGATCTTGCAAAGCACCATAGCTAAGAGCCAGCAAAGTTACGTCCGTAATGGGAAAAATGCTGTCTTCACTAGGCTGACGATACACAAAGCTAAAGTAAGCTGCGGCAAAATCACCTTCCTGGCTAAACCAGCGCGTCACGTCTTTACCTGCCACCTCACAGGATGCACGTAGCATGCCTTTAACTACAAAATAAATATGGTTCGAGATTTGGCCTTGCTCTAGCAACGTATCGCCTTTAGAGACCTCCATCAACTTCAGCGCTTTACAAAGCGATCGCTGTTGAGGTGGATTGAGTGGCACCATCTGATTGAGACGTTCTAAAAGGCGTCGATACATGCTGCTAAAGGAAAAAGCTAAAAGGAAAGTTACTGTGGAGCTACAGAAAATGAGCTTACAGACCCACGCAATAGACGCTTGTGCCTGTAGTCGGATAGGTTATACAGGTTTGTAACACAAGCGTTGTACCCTTTAGCTACGTTGGTGGATGCTTTTGAGTGCGGCACAAAAGCACTAAAAACCAGTTCCTAATAACACCTCTATGAGACTCAATTTTAGATTTGCGGTAGTGAGCGATTTGCACATTGCGCTGCCAAAGACCATCTGGGACGCGCCCCATCGCTTTCATCTGGTGGAAGTAAGCATTCCAGCCTTTGAGCAAATTTTGGCCCAGATAGAAGCAGACCCACCCGACTTCTTGCTGCTGCCGGGCGATCTGGTACAGCACGGCGAGCGAGCAAATCACGAATGGTTAGCCAAGCGGCTCGCTCAGCTGCCGTTTCCGACCTACGTAGTACCGGGCAATCACGACGTAATCCGAAAAGACGACAATCTGCACTGTGATGAGAACAAGCCAGACCGCATAGGGCTAACCGACTTTCCGGCCATATATCAGCGCTTTGGCTACACCGACGGCCAACAGCTGGACTACTACCAGGAGATACTACCTGGGGTGCATCTAATTGGGCTAAACTCTAACGCTTTTGATGAAACAGGAGAACAAATCGGTACTGGCTTCATCGACGAAAACCAATTTGCCTGGCTAGACGCAAAGCTAGCCGAGCTATCGGGCCAGTTTGTGATGGTTATGGTGCATCACAACGTACTAGAGCATTTGCCAGGACAAGCCAGCAGCCAGCTTGGACAGCGATACATGATTCGCAACGCACCTGAGCTGGTCTCACGGCTCAAGGCCGCTAAGGTGCCAGTGGCTTTCACCGGACACTTGCACGTGCAAGACATTGCCCAATCAGACAATTTCTATGCGATTACGACCGGCTCTCTGGTGAGCTATCCTCATCCGTATCGGCTGATGTCTTTAACAACCGATGAGCAAGGTCAATATCACCTACAGATAGAAACTCAGCGAATTGAATCGGTACCAGACTGGCCAACCTTGCAAGCAACCTCCAAAAACTGGATGGGCGAGCGGTCTTTTCCATTCATCCTAAAACTGCTGAGCGACCCACCGCTATCGCTAACGCTAGAAGAAGCTAGAGGCTATGCAGGCGACGTTCGTGACTTTTGGGCAACGGTTGCCGCAGGCGATGCCACGTTTGACTATCCAAAGCTGCCAGAAAAGGCTCAGCAATACTTCCGGCAGTACAACGCCACCTGTCCAGCGGGACGTCCTCGGCTAATAGATAACAATGCAACGCTGACGCTTAAGCAATAGGCCAGCCTGTAATAGGTCAAGCGGTGATGCGCCAGAAAAGCGGCCAGAAAGGCGGCCAGAAAAGCGGCCAGAAAAGCGATCGCGGCTCTCAGACTATCTAGAAAGCAAGCTCGCCCTCAGGCGATTTGAGCGGTAGCTGGAACGAAGCCCTGCTGTAGTGCCAGCTGATTCAAAGCGGCAGCGGCCTCACGGGAAATGGGCCACACCATACCTGCCAGGTTACTCGTCGCTACGCTGTAGCCTTGATTGGCCGAGCGGTAGTACCACTGCATAGCCTTAGCTTCGTCTACATCCACATCGCCCAGACCAAGCTGATACATGTTGCCGAGCAGGCACTGAGCTTCTGCAATGCCCGCCTGAGCAGACTCTAGCAGCAAAGGGAATGCCTCCCTGTAAGCCTGAGCGCGAAATTCTTCAATACCGGGGGTGATCATTTGCCAAAGTCTCCGAGCGTGAGGGGAAGGAACGATTTTGAGTGACATGGGCAGCTGCCTCAGATAGTAAATCTTCTCTAGCTTTTGGAAAGGAACCTGGTGAAAGACCTCCCGGGTACATGTGGACGGCTTATAGATCTTTTTGAATAGAGCTTTTTGATGAGAGAAGCAATGCTATATTTACCAACACAGCCAATACATAGTACAAGTGTACTTAATGCGTCTCTAAAAGTAAACCTAACAGTAAACCACTGTTTCGCCTATCGACGGTTTTGCCGCTCAAACACGATAAAGCCTTGGACTATACAATAGGACTGACGACGGGTAGCAGGTAAAGTAACTCAACGAAGGGCGAGAAAAAAGGGGGGTTTGACGTGAGCGCAGGTAGATCTTTAGCGGAGCGGTACCTAGCACTGATTGATGAAATTGTGCAGCAGACGCTGAAGGGAAAGGTGCGATCTAAAGAGCAGGTGCGATCGCAGCTAGAAGCCGCCGTTGAAACCGGTACAGGCGAAATTTTTGAGCGCGCCGTTGCTACCCGTATCGCCGAAACCGAAGCCAAGCTAGAAGGATCACTCAAAGCGCCGCGCATTCTAAGGGCGCTTAAAACGATTGAATCTGAATGGCAGAAAGGTCAAAAAGATCACCAGGCAGCCAGCGGCATTCAGCTGGCTGCGCAGAAGCTTGAGCAGGCAGACGCCGCTGAGCGACCAGAGGTCTTCTTAAGCTTTATTGACCCTAATCAGCCCAGTAGCCTTAACCGTGAACAGCTAAAGCAGCTTGCCAAAAGGTTGGAATCTGAAGACATGTCACCCTGGCGCTCGGGCATTCTCGCCGGGCTAACGACCTACGAGCGGATTGAACCTGACCTGGTTAGCTGGCTGTACACCACAGGCGGTAGGCCAGTAGGATTTGGCGAAAGAGAGCAAGCAGGACCCTGGACGGTTTGGAAGAAAGTCTCCACCGGGTTGCCAAAGCTGTTATTTACCTCGCTCGCTCAAGATGAGCCGGTTGAAACCATTACTCGAACGGCGGTAGACACCGCTAGCTGGGTAGACCTAGCCGTAGCACTCCACTTTATTCAATGCAGTCTGATTGTCTGGTTTGACAAGCAGCCCTACAGCGCCAAAGCCGGAAAGCAGCTTTCTTACAGCACCTCTTTAATCTTTGCAGCCATTTGGGGACAGCTTTCTCAAGGGTTTGTCAGCGCTGGCAATACGTCTTACCGCACCCTCGGCGATGGCTGCTTTCAGCTCATGCTACAGATTTTACGAACGTTTGCGCAAAGAGATGATTTTCCGCTGTATGGCGGCGTCTTCGCTTCTTTTTCAGGAGATTACTTACAAGACACGCTCGATTATTTCAGTGAACCGCTCAGCCAGGTAGAAGGCACCCAGGAAAAGGCAAGAATTCTAACGCTGCTAGGATACTCTAAACAAATGCTAGGGCAGGCTGCCGTAGCAAAGTCTTTTTATGAGCGGGCGTTAGAAATTGCGCAGTCAGCAGGAGATTTGGCCTGTGAAACCGCAGACCTTTGTCACTTAGCTCGCAATGCGGTACTAGAAAAAGACTATGCTCAGGGCGTGGCAACCAGCCAGCGAGCGTTGATTTTGGCCCGGCAGCGAGGCGATAGAGTCGGTGAAGCCAATGCGCTTGTGAATCTGGGCTACGCGCAGGTATTGCAGGCAAGGGCAAATGATGTGGGCGATACGTCTGTTTATGACAGTGCGATCGCTTACCTAAACCAGGGACTAGAACTCGCGGTAAAACAAGGAGACTTTCAGAGTCAGGCATTGGCTTACAACAGTTTGGGCATTGGGTACGTGATGTGCGATCGCCCGCAATCAGGCCTCAACATTCTTACCAAAGGCGCAGAAGCCGTCAAAGGCTCCGGCAACATCTACCTGCAAGGGCTCTACACCCTTTACACAGCAGAAGCTCATCACGCGCTAAAGAATACCGATGAAGCCGTCTTCTACAGCGCCTTGGCCATGCATTTACTCGAAAGCATCGGCTCGGAAGACTGGCGGCAGGCCGCAGGATTAGCGTCGATTTTACAAGGACAGCTCGGCGAAGAGAATTTTCAACAAACCTTAGAAAAATACCGTCGTCAGCTCACACCTATTATGAGTATGGAGGGCTATGAGGCGCTACCGCGATTGTTACAGCGCTACCGGGACTAGCCAAGCAACCATCAGCCAAAATGAGCCGCAATTACCCTGTCTCTGGCGGCTGGTCTAGAAGTCCTACTAATCACTACTAATCAAAATACACTCAGCTATCACTGACACTGTTTATCTACAAAACCTGTGCTTTGCAATGAAATTCTTTGAAAAACCCAGTTCTGATTTAGCCGATCGCGTTCCTCCCGGCCAACACTTAGCCAAGGGCTTCCCCGTCTTAACCTATGGCGATACACCTGAAATTAATACAGACAATTGGCAGCTGACCGTCTCCGGACTAGCCACGCCCAAAACTTTCTCCTGGCAAGACTTTATGGACTTGCCGCAAAGCGAGTTCACTGCCGACTTTCACTGCGTCACAACTTGGAGCAAGCTAGACGTAAAATGGCGTGGCGTCAAAGTAACAGACTTTCTCAAAGCAATTGAGGTAGATCCGAAAGCTGTCCACGTCATGGAGCACTGCTATGGCGACTACACCACCAACCTAGCGCTCGATGACTTTGCTAGAGAAGAGAACTTTTTTGCCCACACCCTGTACGGAGAACCCCTGCCTGCCGAGCATGGGGGCCCCATGCGCACAGTCGTCCCTCATCTGTACGCCTGGAAAAGCGCCAAGTGGATTAACGGTATAGAATTTTTGGCCGATATGGAGCTAGGGTTCTGGGAGCGCAACGGCTACCATCACCGCGGCGAGCCTTTTGCGGAAGAACGATACAGCATGCGTTAGTCAGCTCCAGTTCTCCGACCATATCTCAACAGTATCTCAACGGTGTAGAGACCCAGCCCTTGGGCAAACTTAAGCTGTCAGCTTGGCCAACTTGGACAGCATACCCGTGAGTACCTTCGATTTGGAAAATCCGCTCCCCATTTTGTCTATCCTGCCGACTGAAGCGGGCGAATGGCTGACAACGTTGCCCTGGGATCAGCGGCGCTACATCTTATCGCTATGTCATTTAATCTGTGCTACGCCGCCCACGCAACAGGCTGAATTTTTAGACGCCTACACCGCAGAAGGCTTGCTGTCTCAAATTGCGGCTGACACCGACACCAGGCGACGAGTCAACGAACATCTGAAAAGGTTTCACTGTAAAACCGAGCTAAACGACGACACCTTCAGGCACTACATTCGCCATGTGTACCTGCATTCCATACAAAATACCGAGCGACGGCCTGAGTTATATCTAGAGACGGTTTTAATGCTCATTGGCAGCGCCCGTAAGCGTAGCAGCGTGCTGTGCTACATTCTGGGCTTTGAAATATTGAAGTTGCTGTTTCTCATGAGCTGGGCGCAGCATGAGCGGCTGAGCAGCTTGCAGGTCAATAAAGAACAGTTTCACCGGACATTCATTCATCCAGTACAGCAGGTACATCAGCGCAGCGGTATTGTCGTCCCTCGGGGAGAAAAAGAATTCTTCGCTCGCCGAGACTACTACATTCAACAGCCCAAACTTTCACAGCAGCAGCTAGTCAATTTATTGATTAAATCTTTCAACGCCGACAAAATCATTGAGATTGGTTTTACGGTGCTGCGCCACCCAAACGCCATCCATTTCGATCATGACTACATCTACGTCGCTGAGTAATCTGTAGAATTGCAATTAACCATCTAGCAATTCCCAGATGCGTAAATCTCGTTATCGAGCTACACACCTGGGAATTAATGCATCTTTGACGTATCCTTAATGCTGAAAATTTCTTTTCAGACCAAAGTGCTAACAGAACAACAGAATATCGCTGGCACTAGCTAGGGCCCAAGCCAATCGTACCGGCGTAGACGCCCTGATCGCCTAGCTCATCTTCAATGCGCAACAGCTGATTATATTTGGCAACCCGCTCACTACGACATAGCGAACCGGTTTTTATTTGGCCGGCCCGAGTAGCCACAGCAAGATCCGCAATTGTTGTATCTTCTGTTTCTCCTGAGCGATGGCTTACCACACAGTTAAACTGATTACGCTGCGCCAGATTAATAGCTTCCAACGTTTCTGTAAGCGTCCCAATTTGGTTTAGCTTTACCAGCAGCGCATTGGCAGAAGATTGTTCAATACCCTTTTGCAACCGGGTTGGGTTCGTCACAAACAAGTCATCGCCAACTAGCTGCACTTTGTTGCCGATGCGCTCGGTCAGCTTACCCCAGCTCTCCCAGTCTTCTTCATCCAAACCATCTTCAATAGAGACAATCGGATAGTTGTTCACTAGTCCTTCAAGATAGTCGATGGTTTCGTCGGGAGAATGCGCTTTGCCATCAAACGTGTACTTGCCGTCTTTGTAAAACTCGGTAGCAGCTACATCTAGTGCGAGGGCAACCTCTTCACCAGGCTTATAACCTGCCTCAGAAATTGCAGACATCAACAAATCAAGCGCTTCCTGGTTAGAACCCAGATTAGGCGCAAAGCCGCCCTCATCGCCAACGCCTGTCAGCAGACCTTTACCGGCAAGCACCTTGCTCAGCTGGGCAAAAATTTCAGCCCCCCAGCGCAGCGCTTCGCGGAAGCTGCTTGCGCCCACAGGCATAATCATGAACTCTTGAATATCCACATTATTATTGGCATGCTCACCGCCGTTGATGACATTCATCATAGGAACCGGCAGAACGTTTGCCAAAGGGCCACCAAGGTATCGGTATAGCGGCATTGCTTGGGCGGCGGCGGCGGCATGCGCAGTCGCCAGTGAAACGGCCAAAATCGCATTGGCACCTAGGTCCTTTTTGTTAGGCGTACCATCTAAAGCAATCATGGTGCGATCAATCTCGATTTGATTGAGGGCATTAGCGCCCATCAGTTCGCGAGCGATCGCATCATTGACATTTTCAACCGCCTTAATCACCCCTTTGCCACCGTAGCGATCGCCATCTCCATCGCGCAGCTCATGAGCCTCAAAGCTACCGGTAGATGCACCGCTAGGCACTTGGGCAATACCAAACGCGCCGCCAGTGAGGTAAATTTCAGCCTCAATGGTGGGCCTTCCTCGTGAGTCCAGGATTTCTCTCGCCTGAATTGCTTCAATAGCTGTGTCGAGGGAATCAATCATTCTCTACGCCCTTAGTTAGATTTTTAAGATGTTCACTTGCCGTCAAAATAATAGGACACAACGAGAGGATCCGTACAATGCGTATGCTACACACCATGATTCGAGTTGGGAATCTGGACCGGTCAATTGCTTTCTACTGCGACGTTTTAGGAATGAAACTTCTACGCCAAAAGGACTACCCTGGCGGTAAGTTTACCAACGCATTCGTTGGCTACGGCGATGAGTCGGAGCACACCGTACTGGAGCTGACTCACAACTGGGAGACCGCCAGCTACGACTTAGGCAATGGCTATGGTCACGTTGCGCTGGGCGTTGATGACATCTATGCGACCTGCGAGGCAATTAAGCAGCAAGGCGGCAACGTGACGCGTGAGCCAGGGCCAATGAAGCATGGCAAAACGGTAATTGCCTTTGTGACCGATCCTGACGGCTACAAAATTGAACTGATTGAGGGGCGTAGCTAGCGCCAGCTAAGCTCAGCTAAGCTTTCAGCAGATTGAATAGATCTGCAATAGTGTAAGACAGCTCACTCATAAAATCCGGCATGGGCAGAATGGTATCGGGCTCCTCTAAAAGAATGACCTCAACTTCTTTTTTGGGTCTATGAACAAGGACAGCTCTATCATTGGGATCAATTAGCCAGCCCATGCCAGTACCATTCTGCAAGCAGCATTGAATCTTCCTAATCGCTTTTGGATAGCGTTGCCCTGGCGATAGGATTTCAATCATCCAGTCGGGCGCTATGGAAAATACATTTGCAATTTCTCCATTATCGTCGATGGGAAGGTGCTCCCAGGTAAAAACGGAAATATCTGGGACGACCGTGTTTATCCCGCAGATGCATCGCAATTCAGTAAACGCTCTTGCCAGTTTATTGGCTCTAGCAGTTGCATCAATAACTTTTGAGAAGTCTAACTGAATTATGCTGTGTTTCCCTTGTGGCATTGATTTCTGGATAATTTGACCGTCGATAAAGTCACTAGCAGGCTTTGTCTCTGGCAATGCTAGAAACGATTCTAGGGTCATGGGTCTCGACTGAGTTTGAACCATCCTTAAACCATCCGACGACTGTGCTCAATACTTCTATATCTTAAACGTGCAGCCTAAACATACGAAACGAGTGCAGCTCATATACTACGATGCTCACAAATGGTGAGTTGTGTATCGTGCTCTGACAGTGTTGAGTTATAAGCTTGCTGAGGCTGGGCACATAGACTCTTTAGCCCAAGATGGGAATGTCCAAAAGTAGCTGAAATGTCGAAGGGCGATTCTGCCCGTTTGCTATACTGAAAAGCTGCACTAGCTCCCCGCTCACCCCCCTTTCTCCTTACTGTATGCAGCCAACCGATCCTGATAAGTTTTCCGCCAAAGCCTGGGATGCCATTGTAGAAGCTCAAGATGTGGCTCGCCGCTTTCGGCAGCAGTATTTAGAGGTGGAGCATGTCACGCTAGCCATGCTGGAAAAAGCGGGGAAAGCTGACGTCATTTTGTCTAAGGCAGGACTGTCGCCTGAGCAAATTTTGCAGGAGCTAGAAACATTTGCTAAACGGCAGGCCCGGGTACGCGTTGCGGTCGATAGTAATTTATATCTGGGCAAAAGCCTGGACCGTATGCTAGACGCGGCAGACGGTGCTCGGCTGAATTTACAGGATGAGCTGATCTCGATTGATCACCTGATGGTGGGCTTTGTTGAAGATGAGCGCATTGGTCGGCGCTTACTGCGCGGCTTTGATGTGGATACGTCTCACATCATGAAGGCAATTCAAGCTTTGCGTACGCCAAAAACCACAGAGCAGAAAGTTTCAGGCGCTTCAGTCTCCGATGAAGAGGAGTACCCGGCGCTGCATCAGTATGGTCGTGATTTAACGGCGGAGGCGAGAGCAGGCAAGCTAGACCCAGTGATTGGGCGCGATGAAGAGATTCGCCGGGTGATTCATGTGCTGTCACGGCGGACGAAGAATAACCCGGTGCTGATTGGTGAGCCGGGGGTGGGTAAAACTGCGATCGCAGAAGCTCTCGCTCAAAGAATTATCAATGGCGACGTGCCTCAATCGCTTAAAAATCGCATCCTCATTTCTCTAGATGTGGGCAGCCTGATCGCGGGCGCAAAATATCGCGGTGAGTTTGAAGAGCGTCTTCGTTCTGTGCTAGCCGAGGTGACTGACTCGGGCGGGCAGGTTGTGCTGTTTATTGACGAGCTACACACCGTAGTCGGTGCAGGTGCGGGTGCAAATAACGTAGATGCAGGCAACATTCTCAAGCCTGTACTGGCTCGGGGTGGCTTGCGCTGTATCGGCGCAAGTACGTTAGACGAGTACCGTAAGCACATTGAAAAAGACACCGCCCTAGAGCGCCGATTTCAGCAGGTATACGTTGGGCAGCCCAGCGTAGAAGATGCCGTCTCGATTCTGCGCGGTCTAAAAGAGCGATACGAAGTGCACCACGGCGTAACGATTCTAGATTCTGCTTTAGTAGCAGCAGCAGCACTCTCTGACCGGTACGTCAGCGATAGGTTTTTACCCGATAAGGCCATTGACCTGATCGACGAAGCGGCTGCCAAGCTAAAAATGGAAATCGATTCTAAGCCAGAAGAGCTAGAAACCATTGACCGACGGCTGATGCAGTTAGAAATGGAGAAACTCTCTTTAGAGGATGAAAAGGCAGCAGGCTCTAGCAATACAACATCTAAGCAGCGACTAGCCGGAATCAAACAAGAGATTGAAGCGCTTTCTGAAGAACAGAAAGTGCTCGATGAGCAGTGGCACACAGAAAAAGAAACGTTAGATGCAATCACTGAACTCAAAGAAGAAGAAGAGCGCACGCGCCTGCGAATGAATCAGGCAGAGCGAGCCAATGATTTAGAGAGAGCAGCCCAGCTGAAATACGGACGGTTAGAAGAAATTCAGCGTGAGCTAGAAGCGTTAGAGGCTAACCAGCAAGACCTGCAGGCAAAGGGACTAACGATGCTGAGAGAGCAGGTGACCGAAGACGATATTGCTGAGATTGTTGCTCGCTGGACTGGCATTCCGGTGAATCGTCTGATGGCCTCAGAGAGACAAAAGCTGTTGCAGCTAGAGAGCCATTTACACGAACAGGTGATTGGTCAGTCTGAAGCCGTAACAGCGGTGTCGGCGGCGATTCGCCGGGCACGGGCAGGAATGAAAGACCCGGGTAGGCCGATTGGTTCGTTTATGTTTATGGGCCCAACGGGCGTCGGTAAAACTGAGTTAGCTAGAGCCTTAGCAGCCTTTCTATTTGATACAGAAGAAGCACTGATTCGCTTGGATATGTCTGAGTACATGGAGAAGAACTCAGTATCGAGGCTAGTGGGTGCGCCGCCAGGATACGTGGGATATGAAGAGGGGGGTCAACTCTCTGAAGCCGTGCGCCGTCGCCCCTATTCTGTTGTTCTGCTAGACGAAGTAGAAAAAGCTCATACCGATGTGTTCAACATTCTCTTACAGGTGTTGGACGATGGCAGAATTACTGACTCTCAAGGGCGTACGGTTGATTTTAGAAACACCGTCATTGTGATGACTAGCAACATTGGGAGCGAGCATATTTTAGATGTTTCTGGCGATGATTCTAAGTTTGAGGAGATGGAGAAGCTGGTTTTGGGTGCATTGCGATCGCACTTCCGCCCTGAATTTCTAAACCGCATTGACGACACCATTCTCTTCCACGCGCTAACCAAGAAAGAGCTCCGTAGCATCGTCACCATCCAGCTCAAGCGAATCTTTCGCCTACTGTCAGACCAAAAAATCAAGCTGGAAATGTCCGAAGCTGCCATTGATTTTGTTGCTGATAAGGGCTACGACCCGGCCTACGGCGCGCGTCCACTCAAGCGCGCCATTCAGCGTGAGCTAGAGAACCCAATTGCAACGTTGATTTTAGAGAACAGTTTTACAGAAGGCAGCACGCTCAAGATTGGTGCGAGTAAAGCAAGCGGGCTTACCTTTAAGATAAAAGCCCTTAAACCTGAGCCTACGGAGGAAGAGCCTACGGAGACAAAAGCTACAGAGGCAAAAGCTACGGAGGAAGAGGCTATCGAGGAAGAAAGCATCGAAGCAGAAGCCATTGAAGAAAGCATCGAAGCGGAGGCCATTGAAGAGGAATCAGCTGTTGCTGAAGAAACCGCATCTGAAGACGGACCACCCAAGGAAGCGGTCACTGCAGCGTCAGACTCATAGGTCAGTCCGAAGCGTTATAGTTTAAGCAGGTTCTTCACCACAGGCTAAGAACGAGTTATGATTGCGCAGGTTTCTGACAGTCGGATGACGCCGGAAGAATACTTAGCTTTTGAGCAAGAAAGTGACATCAAGCACGAGTATGTGAATGGCGAAGTGTACGCCATGTCTGGCACCACTGACGACCATAATACAATTGCGTTGAATGTAGCAGTTATCCTCCGGAACCATTTGCGAGGTTCAGACTGCCGGGTGTATATCGCTGATATGAAAGCTCAGCCACCTATTCGCAACTACTACTATCCTGATGTCCTCGTTACTTACAACCCAGCAGATAGAGAAACGCCACTTTACAAGCGGTTTCCTAAGCTAATTGTTGAAGTGCTGTCGGACTCAACAGAAGCAAAGGACAGAGGCGACAAATTCATAGACTACCAGCGCTTTGAGAGCTTGGAAGAATATGTGCTAGTCAACACAAAATATAAGCGAGTGGAAATTTTTCGACGTTCGACTGGTGGCCTATGGGTCTTACAGGTTTATCAGGAAGACGCAGAGACAGACAAGGTCATGGTTGATTTCAAAAGTGTGGACTTACAAGTCTCTTTGTCCGAACTGTACGAGGACGTGACCTTAGATGCGACTGTTCGCTCAGAATCAGCCCCTTAAAAGTCACATCTAGCCAAATTACCTATCTGAAATTACCTATCTAGCAGACTTTAGCAGCCACACCGATGTACATAACGCGCTGACTGGCTTTAAGCGCTGCCGAATCATCATCAAACGCTATCTGAAACTGTCCTGTTTTCTGGTACGCCCGCAGTCTTTTCCACTTGCCCAGAATTCCGTTGCCAAAGAGATCAAAGCCAGAGATAGACCGCACTTGCATGGACTGTTGTTCTATAAAATCGGTAAGTTCTGCTGGCGTGATGAACTTATTCCAGTCGTGAACGCCTCGTGGAATTTGTTTCACCGTATTCTCTAATAGCCAAATCATCACCAGCTTCGACTGCCAGGTTCGATTGATGGTATCGAAGCAAAACCAGCCACCGGGTTTGAGTACACGGCCAATTTCCGCAATGGTTTTCTGAGGATCGTCAACATGCTCTAGCACATCGACACATACAACTACATCAAACGTGCCTTCATCAAAAGGAAGCCGCTCAGCCTGGCTTTGCCTGTAGTCGATAGTCAGGCAGGTGTTGGTAGCATGGCGACTGGCCGCTTCGATACAGGCTAACGATTGATCAATACCGGTTACCTGAGCGCCTCTGTGGGCTAAAAACTCGCAGGTGAAACCGCCACCGCAGCCGACATCTAAAACTTTCAGCTGCTGCCAGCTCGGAATATATCGATCAAAGAACTGAAACCGCAGAGGGTTGAGTCGGTTGAGCGGCGCGACAGTAGCACGTTGGTTCCACCACTCAGTGGCCCACTGATCGTAATAGGACAGGTTGTTGCGCTTCATCAAGGGTTAAGGATAAAAGAATTGAACTCGAAAGAACTGGAACCAAAGTCAGCTTCCATTATCATTCCTACACTCAACGAAGCGGACTGTTTGGCGCGATCGCTTCGCTGCTTAAGCATTCTAAATCCCCCTGCGACAGAAATCATCGTTGTCGATGGTGGCAGCAGTGACAAAACGATTGCGATCGCCCAAAAATACAACACAATCATCCTAACAGCGCCTCACGCCCAACGCGCCCTGCAAATGAACCTGGGCGCCCAGCAGGCAAGTGGCGATATCCTATGTTTTTTGCATGGCGATACTCTGGTGCCAGATGATGCGATCGCACTCATTACCAAAACGCTCAACAATCCAAACATTGCCTGCGGTGGCTTCATTTCTATCATGCAAGGAGAAACAACAACTCGCTGGTCAACCTCTTTGCACAACAGTCTGAAAACCTACTACGCCCCGCTAATCTTTCGCCCTCGCAAGTTTTTCCAACAGGGGCTAAGAATTCTGTTTGGCGATCAAGTCATGTTTTGTCGTCGGCAGGATTTTTTAAACTGCGGCGGATTTGACACCATGCTGGACATTATGGAAGAAGCCGACCTTTGCATAAAGCTGTCGAAATATGGCCGAATTCAACAGCTCAACCGCATTGTTCAATCTTCCGACCGTCGAGTCGCCCGATGGGGCGCTTGGAAAGCCAACTTTATCTATCTGATGATCGGTACGCTGTGGGGCGTCGGCGTACCGGCTAAAACCTTAAAACGTTTCTATGAGGACATTCGCTAACCGTCAGGCTAACTAACCGTCAGGCTAACTACGAGGCTGGCTGTTGAGCTGCCAGCTGTAAGGCAGATATTCAATCTCTACATCTGCCGGTAGCTCAACAGCTAGATAGGTCTGAATATAGTTAGGAACAGACGCTGCCTGGGTCAAAAAATCGTCCCGGTACCATTTGAAAATTTTACTGCAATAAAGCTTGCGGCTGACAGAATCGTATCTCACTTTTTCAGGATTGTTGATAAATTGTCTGGTATCTTCTTCTAGCTGCGCAGACAGCTGCGTAGGCATATAAGCACCCGCGCGTAAGGGCGGACAGCCCTCTGAGGCACAGACCAGCGCAAAGTGAATTCGAGACTCCTGGTAGCGCGCTCTCAACGTGTCGTGCTCAATGCCATCCAAGCTCAGCTTACTGCCATTGAGGGAGTAGACTGGCTTCTTGAAAAATAGCAAAAAGCTAGCCATATTAGGCACGCCTAAAACAGTCGGCTGTATAGAATCGATAGGATATTTTTGGAGGACCTGCTGAATCGTGACAGCGTTATAAACGTTGATTAAAAAAGCAATTCCTTCCGCTTGATTTAAGGTATCGAGGTTGACCTTTTGCGTTTCTAACAGCCAGCTGTCGAGCGCAGGCATTGATTCTTTTTGCCACCGGGCGTAGTCAACTTGCCCGTCTTTGACATACGTTTGTAGCAGCTGGTCCCACGGCGTAAAATCAATCAAAGCTAAACTCTCTCAACATGAATGCCTCATCATAATGACCGAAAAGCAAGCTTTCCGACTACCTTTGGTTTGATTCAATCAGTGGCCTGGCGTGTTGTTAAGCGCTGGGTCCGGCGCAGCTTTCCGACGGTAGAGGGAGTATCGACGAGCGAACTGGCAAATGAGCTCTCGAATAACAAACCCTCACCCATCCTCATTGATGTGCGTAAGCCAGAGGAATATCGGATCAGCCATCTGCCCAAAGCACTGAATCTAAGCACATTAGCCGCCATAGAGCAGCAAAAAATTAGCTCAGAGACATCCATCGTTGTTTATTGCTCAATTGGCTATCGTTCTGGACGATTAGCTCAGCAGCTACAGCTAGCAGGATATACCGTGAAGAATTTAGAGGGGTCGATTTTTCAGTGGGCGAACGAGGGGCGATCGCTAGTGACAACCCAAAACGGCGCTGAGGCAGCAACGAATGAAGTGCATCCTTACAACCAGGTTTGGGGGATGCTACTAAAGCGAAACCCGTAGAGGTGCGATCGCCAGCTTGCTCTCAGGCAACATCTCAGGCAGCATCAGCTTCGAGCACCCGGTACCAAATCGGCAAATCCTCGGGGCGATCGATATCCGATAGTGGCTTCAGCAGGGCAACTGAAAGACCCATACGAGCTGCGATCGCCCGAGTCATTGCCAACAGCCGCTCTGTACTCCAAGGAACATTTTCAAAGAGTGGCAGCCACAGCTGATTGAGCCCAATCAGGTAGTAGCCGCCGTCGGTTGCAGGGCCCAGCACAACATCGTGAGTCTCTAGCAAAGCCAAGGCCTGTAAAATATGCGTCTTATCAATACCAGGACAGTCGCTGCCAACTACAATTATTCGCTGTAGTTGAGCGGCAAAGCCTTGCTGTAGTGCGAACGCTATGCGATCGCCCAGACTGCCCTCGCACTGAGGAAAAGAGAGAACATGCTGGCCCAACCAGCTCTGAATCTCTTGACGGCTACCCCCTGCAAAGTGAATCTGTAGCTGAATATCTTCTTTGGCGCAAATCGGCTGAAAGCGGCGCAACAGGTGCTCCGTCATCTGCTTTTGCAAGCTGGCCGCACCTGCCTCACCCAGAGTCGGAATCAGCCGAGTTTTAGCCTGTCCCGGCTGAGGAAATCGCGTGAATAAAAACAGTCCATCAGAAGAGTCGTTTAGCAATGGTTTTCTCTCGTCGCTCTCTTTAGTTTTACCATTGCGACTGCCTATAGCCAGCTACCTAACAGGATATACGGAGCCCAGTACAGCGGATGCTGATAGACAGCAGGATCGGCGTTGGAATCGCCCAGTATTTTTAGTTGAGCCTGTCTCAACGCCTGCGCCTTAGACATATTTGGCTCCAACAGCGCCTGATAAAAATAATTAGAAAAAAGTGCGCTGGAGGCGTCATCTAAATTCCAGAGAGAAGCGAGGGTGCTACGAGCACCTGCCTGCAAAGCAATACCGGCTAGACCTAAGGCAGCTCTTTTATCGCCAACGGCAGTTTCACAGGCGCTAAGAATCAACAGTTCGATAGAGGCTTGCCGGGTTCTTTCTCCCTGACGCAACAGCTGACTGAGCGCATTGACCTGAATCCGCTTGTCCCAAGCCAGAATAAAAGTCTCATTGGGGTCATCGCTGAACTGACCATGAGTCGCCAAATGAACTAGAGGAAAATCGGTACTGTTGATAGCAGTTTCTAAATTGGCCTGTGTAAAAGACTCGTTGAGTAAAACACGGCTGGGCGTCGTTTGTTGAACTTGCTCTACTTCATTTTTCACAAAGGGAAGCGCAGAAAACCCGTCGTGAGGAGATTCACTCAGGCCGGCAATAACAGTTGCAAGCTGCTGATTGTTCAGGGCGCGAGGATCTACGAGCTGGAGCCCAGGGGCGAGCGCGATGCTATAGTCCTCAACCAAATAATGTTGACCATCGTAGAGCACGGCCATAGGGATGCTGCGCAAGAAGCCATCTAGCACAAAAACAAGGGTATCGACTTGACTGGCGTCGAGAGTGTTTTTAGTAGGTCGAATTAACCAGTCGTACAGCTGCGCTGACGCGGTCTGAACGCTGTTGAGGGTGTAGGGCAGACGAAGGTCGCGCTGAAGCGTTGTGAGCAGAGCTTCTAGCTCGGGTTGAGAGACGTTGGTCGTGTATTGTTGAAGGGGCTGGTTGGGGAGTTTGAGAATGGTCTCTACCCGGTCCGGTAAGATAATAGGATAGACAACAGCTGTCGGCGATTCGGCACTGTCAATAATTTGATCAATTTGTTGACTGACCGGAACACAGGGCTCTTGAAAGTAGTTTTCGAGTTCGGCGAGCTGTAGAGACTCAATGGTGTCACGGGCAGCAGACAGATTGAACTGAGTTTTAGCCGAGTCGTTTTGACGCTCTATTGAATCAGTATCTGAATGAGCATCGCGCAGAAGAAGATCGACCAGATCGCGGTAGACAGGTTCTACCTTTTCGGTGAAGTCGAAGCGAAGATCGGGGGCGATCGCAACCAAGTTTCCCTTCAATAATTCCAAATTATCGACAGCGCTCTGGTAATGTGCGATCGCCGTTTCCCGATCTCCCTGCTGCCGGTCAATCAAACCCAGTTGCCAATTCCACTGATAGGCCAGCTCTGGTGATGACAGGCTTTGAGCAAGATCCAAAGCTCGTTTTAGAGCGGTTTGAGCCTCGATAATTTGCTGTTGTTGAGCATACAGTTCGCCCAAATATCCCAGCGCGTAGGACTCTGCACTAAGATCATTCAGTTCGGCGGCTTGTTGTTGCGCGGTGACGAGATTTTGAGCGATTGTCTCAGGACTGATATCACGGCTAGAACCGCTGAGCTGCTGACGAACCAGCGCAAGTCGGGCATTGAGACTTGCGCGATCGACAGGTAAGCGATCTATCGCCGACTGAATATCAGCAGTAAGTTGAGCAGATGCCGTAGCGCTGTCGTCATTACCAACACTGCTTAATAAGCTGAGCTGGCTAAGCTGGGCGCTGAGTTTAACGTAAGGGTTTGTTGTTGAGTCAGCAGCTTCCTGGTAATAGCTGAGAGCTTGTTCTGTTTCACTGTTGGCTTGAGCGGTGTGTCCCAGACTGACCAGAAGGGGTACGGTTGAAGATTGAGGTTCTAGCGTTCGAGAGAGGATAAGTCCAGCTTCTAAGGTTGCTTCGGCAGTGGAGAGATCGCCAACAGACCGATACAAATCGCCGAGGAGCTGTAAACCTGAAAGTTTGGTAGGTGAATCAGGCTGCGCATCTAAAGGTGGAGTTAGATCTGTTAGCTGCAAGAGGGCTCTGCGGTAAAAGCCAAGAGACTGAAGCGATCGCGCCTGGTTGATTTGGCTACGGAGAGTACCTTCGGTATCGTTTGCCTGCTGGTAGTGAGCAATTGCGGCTTGAAAGGCTTCGAGGGCTGGGGTGGGTTGCGATCGCATCAACAACAGATTGCCCTGGTTATTCCAGACCTGGGCAAAGGTGCTAGCCGTTTTTGAGGTGGGAGTAAGTCGATTGATGAGAGTAAGGCTTTGTGAGATCGCCTCTTCAGACGACTCAATTTCTCCTGTGGCTTGATAAGCAAGCGCCAGATTACTAAGGGCGCTGGCTTGGCTCAGATAGTCTCCCCTGTCAGCGTAACTTTGAGAGGCCTGTTCCCAAGCTTTGTCAGCTTCGGCGTATTGACCCATTTCATAAAGGGACCGGCCCTGAGTAAGAAGTGGAAGGGTGTCTTGACGATACTCAGATTGTGAGAGCGGGGTATTAGCCACTACACCGGGCAACCACAGAGAAGATTGCCCGAGCGCTAGCAGCAAAGAGAGGCTAAAACAAACAAGGAGCTTAAGAGGTCGGTGGAGACAGCCGAAGCGTTTCATGGCTTATCTCCTTGCTTGGCGAGAACAGGATAGATAGGCGGTGCTGTTGTTTGTGTGTGCAGGAGGAGATTGGGCGATCAGGGTGATGGTGCCATCTTGCGATCGCTGCCAGCCTTCTGCTTCTACAATAGGCTCTTCAGAGCGTTCTTCAGCTGTATGCGTGATAGGAACTGGGGTTGCTGTGTTGGCAACAGAGGCACTGTTGCCAAGATCTACAAGCCCAAAGGTTTCATTGCGAACGATGTCTCTAGGGCTAGGAGAAGCGCCGCCTCGCCCTGTGACGACGAAAGCGTTTTGGCTGTCACTGTCGGCTATGCAGCGCTGAGCGACCTGATTAGGAGAAGAGAGATTAGTAGGCAGTTCGACAATGCCCTGAGTGGGATCAAGTTCGGGGTTGTTGAATGTAACTGTGCCGCTATCGCCAAATTCAGAGCTAGCATCGATATCATTAGTGGAGTTACCAGACGTAGCACGACGCTCTTCAAAACCAATAATGTCTTGAGCCGTAATATCGATGTTGCCGCCTGTGCCAGAGAAGGCATTGGCGACAATGTCGCTATCTTCGTCGGGAGCAGCGACAATAAAGCCGTCTGGCATAGAAAAGACGATGTTACCGCCATCACCAGCACCTTGGAACTGACCTGCTTCTGCTGTGATACGCCCTCCGGCACGTAACAACACTAAATTCGGATTGTTAAAGATAATATTGCCACCCACACTGCTGACGGTACTGGCACTAAGTTCTGCATTATCTTGAACAACTACGCTTAAATTCCCGCTTGGCACTTGATTAATGACTAAGTTTCCGGCTGGGCCAGTGCCTTCTGCACGGGTGAACAGTTCACTATTAACGACTTCGTCGCCTAAAACACGGCTACCTGAGACTTCGAGTCGTTCACCAGCATTGACTACTAAGGCTCCACCAGAGCCTAGCTGTGAGGCATCAACGTTTGGACCTATGAGTGAGCCAGCACCGACTTTTCCACCATCTCGAATTAGGAACTGGCGCGCATTAATGGTTGTCGTGTTGCCATTTCCAGAGCCCAGGTTATCGGCAGATATTTTAGCGCCATCTACAACAGATAGAGTATCTGTTGTAATCGTTAGTGTACCTACATCGTTTGTTGTACCAGGCTCCGCAGAGACAAAAATGCCACTACTAGAGTCATCTTCTATATCGCTTTCTGAAAATACTCCATTCAATGTAATAGATTCGGAGGCGTTTACACTCAACGATCCTCCTCGACCTTCGTTTCGTGCGGTAGTTGAGACTTGCGCTCCATTGAGAACTGATAGCCTACGAGTTTCAATCGCTATAGTGCCACCATCACCAGTCGCTTGTTGACTGTCAACTTGAGAAAATATGCCGCTGGGATTTTGTCCATTGTTCGTACGACCAGCCAACTCTATGTCAGCAGCATTGACTTCAATGATTCCAGCATTACCTGAGCCCCTAGTACTGCTATCGATTTGTCCACCACCCTGGATAACTAAGCGCCTAGTTTCAACGTTTATCTCACCAGCATTACCGACTGCAGGTACCTCATTGCCGTCTAGATCAAAGCCAATCCCAACTTGATTAAATAATCCCGTCACCAAATTTGCATTATCAATCGGAACAGGACCCACAAAAAAAGACTCAGATGCTCGTACGAGCAAGTTTCCTGCTGATGCTGCGCCAAAGGTTCCGACAGATATCTGAGCACCCTCTCTAATCATTAACTGCTCAGCATCTATGGTGACGTTGCCTCCTTTTAGCGTGTTGTTATAGGTTTCATATACCTCTGCAAATACGCCTCCCGGAAAACCACCTGAGTCAACGCCAGAAAGCTCAACTTGCACTGCTCTAATACTGATGTCACTTGCTTGACCGCTCACGCCTGGAGCATCAATGTATGCACCTTTCTCCAGCATCAACCTATCAGCCTCTAAGAAGATATTGCTAGCGTCACCGGTTCCTTCACTCCAAACTTCAAAAGCGGTGAAATCACCTGAGAGAGTCAGTGACTCAGAAGCTGAAACACGCAAATCTCCCCCTGAGCCTGCACCTTTCGTAATAACACTAACGTTGCTACCGTCAGCTAATGCTATATTCTGACCTTTTATTTGGATAGCGCCTGCACCTTCACCGCTTGTATCAATAAAGGCTGCATTCGAAACATTAATGTCTCCATAGACGCTAATATCGTCGTCGCTAAAACGCCACCGTTGCCCTTCAGGCGTAAATTGAACCAAAGAATTGTTGCCAGTGCTGATTATCTCAATACTTCCTTCAGGAGCTCGCAGAACACCGCCGAGAACATTCACTTCACCTCCTATCAAAGCCAACGTTCGACCGGCTTCGACCTCTAACTCTCCAGCAATAGAAATTTCACCGCTGGAACTATCAGACGTAGAACCAGATACTTGCCCAAATTGCAATCCAACAGGTGTACTAATACTCAAGATCTCCGTAGGCTGGGGCATCGACGCATCGAAGTAGCGGCCATCGTCAAAAAATAATCGATTGGCGGTGCTAGCAATGAAAGAGCCGCCAATATTTAAATCAGCGTTGGCCCCAAAATTAATACCATTCGGATTGATCAAAAATAGATTGGCAGTGCCGTTGGCTCTAATCAGACCATTAATATCTGAACGCTGAGTCCCGGTTACTCGGCCAATAATATTTTCGATAGAAGCTGCATTGTTAAAATAGGCTTCTCCCTCAACAGAAAACGCTTCGAAACTATGAAATAGGTTATTACCTGCTTCAGTACCCCCCGTAATCTCGCAGATACTGCAATCCTCAGGAGACACCACTGTATTGCTCTGTAAAGTCGTATCGGGAACAATTTCCGATTTGACCACTCCTGCAGATAGGAGTACGGCCAGACTATTTGACGCAAACAGTATTCTCCTGAGGAAATAACGATTCATAGCATCCGTTATGTATGAGTTTTTCTATAGGGCTTCGCTTTTGGTCCTCTTTCGGACTAAGCCTGTGCACAAGAGCCCCAAAGTCAGAAAGCCAAGTACCGAAGAGGGCTCTGGGACTTCAGTGGCGGGAGGATTATCATCAACAGGTGTAAAAGCAAGCGCCTCTCCATCTTCACTCGCAAAGAAATATCCCTCTGGCAGTGGGGTCTCTCCTCTCACAGTACTAACAATATACTCAATAGAGTTTTCAAGACCATCGTTAGGTAGCTCCGATGCAGGCGTGCCAGATTCATCAAAAAGGAAGAAGCTAAAATCTCTTGCAAATGTTTCTTCTTCCTCACTTTCAGGATCAAAAGAGCTTGGGCCAGTCCCTGTTGCGAATAAAGGCTCACCGGTAGAATCAGTGATTGTGTAGGCTCCAGATTGAGCTAAAAGACTAAGGTCTTCCGGAAACGGGGAGGGAAAAACTTCTGGGCTGTTACTGCCGCTTGAGTCAGGAAAAACTTGAGAATACAGGCTTATATTCGATGTTCCAATCCCTACACTGCTTAGCGAAGCTAAGTCAACGAAGGTCAAAAATGAAACGTCTAGGCCTGAAACAACATCTTGAAATAGACATCCGCCTCCAAAAGCAGTGCAGCTAACGGGCTCTTCTTCTGGACTAGTATCGAATATAGAGAAATCATAGCCTATGTCAACAGATGAAATATTCGAGTTACTAGCTGTGCCGCCCCTTCTAGCTTCAGCAGGCATTGCCAAGGTACCGATTGCAAAGCCTGTTGCTAGTAGAGAAAGAGAAGATATTTTAGAGAATCTCATTATGACAACTTCGATAAGGTAATTTGAACAAAAAACGATCGGAAGAGAACTCATGGAATCCTTGAAAAAAACATTCCATACTCATGAAGGTCAGATGCACGTTAACGAAACTTATGTCTTGAGCTCATTTTCGACATAGAGTGCCTCGTAGAGCGCCCCGGGAGGAAGCAACAATCTTCACCCTCTATAGAAGAATGGTAGAAGTGTATTAGTCATGTCACTCTAAAAAGCCCGTTAGTACTGCAAATAATGAAGCATTTGAGATAACTTCCTCACATCATTTAAACAACCAAGGAAATAAATATATGTACGTTCTGGAAACCATACTCACTTAGCTGATGACAGCACACTTAGGATGGCTAGCACTTATGCAACTAACTTAAGTGTATTTACTTAGGCACAATTATTTCTAAGACTCAGGAAGTAATCAAGGAATACTGATGAAAGTTCACACAATCCTAAAAGCAGTCAGGCTATGTGAGCTTATACGCTTGAATAGCTATTCGCCTCTTCTCCAAATGAAGTTAATTGCACTTACCTATCAGGCCATTTTCAAAGTTTTTTGCAAACTTACCGTTTTTTAGAACGAAGTGAGTCAGCACCAGCATAAGGATTCAACAGACCTATGGCGTTGGCCACTTATAGCTTTCGAAGCACTGCTTAAGACACCTACCAAAGGTTGCGCCCCATAGCAGACAAGCAATGCTTTTGCGCAAACGTCCTAATGCATCAGGACGTTTGCTATTCGTGAGCTGTCAGCTGCTAGAGCGCTAGAGCGTCTGAAGGCTGAAATCAGAAACATCAACGCCTGGCAAAACAATCCCTGGATCGAAAGTAAAGCTAGGTTCTAGCTTTACCGTTGTCGTAAATCCAGTATCTTCAAACGTCAACCGCTGAGTAGGTCCAACGCCTTGCACAATTGCCAATAGCTCCGACCCCTCATAAATCGCTGTGCCTGAAACGCAATTTATAGGAGAGCTGCCGGTTGTATAGTTGCCGTCATCTAGAATGATTTTGTCCAGACTACTAAAGTCTTTAATCAGCGCATAGTCGCTGTTGCCACCGTTGTTATAGAAGTTACTGTGATAGTCACCGACATAAAATATGTAGGTGTCTATTTTCTGACAGCAGGAGACTGTGATAGATTTCAGAGCATTGC
>ERZ1740058.269-NODE-269-length-43898-cov-7.206350_pt1 | contig 43898 bp, 40 predicted proteins | sample MGYA00581745_ERZ1740058 | MGnify/ENA primary metagenome ERZ1740058 (study PRJEB43018, sample SAMN04849742) | marine metagenome | isolation source: floating plastic debris | place: Pacific Ocean | collected 2008-08-30 | study: EMG produced TPA metagenomics assembly... | reverse complement strand
TCCTACTTTTGCGTTAAAATCTCCGTTCACCATGATCACTTTTGTTGACAGCTTGGGTCTTCCTCTATATGGATTGTATAGATTTCATCTATATTCAGCTTTCTGTATTTGGGCTGTATTTGGCTCTTCGCTGAGCGATTGAAGGAGCATAGTGTCTGAAGGGACGTAGTGTCGTCGCCAGCGTCAAGGAAAAAGGTATGCGTATAGACAGCTAGTAGATAGTTAGTCGGAGGCAACAGCAGTGGCGATCGCACCGCCGCCCTCAGTGCCCGCTGACCCTGCGCGGCTGCCTACTGGTTCGGATGAGCGCTGGTTACCGTTGCTGTCAATAGCAAGGCGATTGCAAGGAATCGTGTCTGAAAGAATAGCACTGGCCATCATGCCGGTATGAATTTCTAAATTAGCGGCCGGTGGCGTCTCGAACAGTAAACGCTGACCGGGGAAGACAACCCGCTCAAAGTACCAGTCTGCAATATTCGTAATCCGTGCAATTTGAATTTTGCTCGTGACATTCACATAGCAGCACAGAACAACATCGGCGGGATCTTCAGACGGTAGGGGATCTAAAATTTGAGCCATGGTTTAGGACGAGAAGAAACGGTCTGTGAGACTGGATTGTTAAAAGAGCTGATACTGCGAGGCTAACACTTGAAAAAGTGGACGACTGTAAAAACGACTACCAAGCTTAACCATTGTGGGGATCGCCACACATTCAGGCTTTCACTGCGAGATCGCTGTGGGGTACGGCGCGCCGCCACACAGCAAGGCCATCTCGTTAGCTCAGTAACTTAGCACGCACACACTTTAATGTCAGATCATTAATGTCAGATCCTAGTGTCAGACTTACGCACTTACTACCCAGTGGCTTAGAAGATGGTTCTGATTGATTCGGATTCTCATTATTATCCTCATGAGCATTCATTGGCCTCTGTCAATAGTGGCTATTTTTGAACGTTTTCAGAAAACTATTGCTACATAAAGCTATAAAGCGTCATAAAAATTTGCGCTTTTAGTAGCCCAGCTAACTGAACCATACGAACCGGTGCAGTGGGTTGAAGTTCTCTATATTAAACACAGCCTAAATTCTTTGCAGAAACGTTGATTTAGCGAGGACGCTCTGTGTTGTCAGTGCTATCGTAAAGATATATGAAAAACCTGAGAGCGCTCTTAACAACTTTTGAGCGACCTTCTTGCGCTGTTTTTTGACCCCTGCTTCCATCGCCTTCACGCTATGAATGATTTTGCGAGTGATTTTGCTAAAGAGAGCCTTGGTCAACGCGTTCTTTATGTTCGTCTTCCGTGCAATCCAATTTTCCCGATTGGCGTGGTGTACCTCGCTGACCACGTGCACAAGTGCTTCCCGGATGTAGAGCAGCAAATTTTTGATATGGGGACGGTCCCCCCACTTGATTTTACGGCTGTGTTGGATGCTCGCATTGATAGCTTTCAGCCAACCGTTCTGGTTTTCTCTTGGCGGGACATTCAAATTTATGCGCCTGTCGGCGGGCGGGGCGGTAACCCGCTGCAAAATGCGTTTGAATTTGCTTACGCGCCCAATCCGCTTGTCCGGCTGCGAGGGGCTGTGGGCGGTGCGCGGATGACAGCGACTTACCTTGCAGAGCTGCGGCGCAACGAAAAGCTAGTAAAGCGCGGCTTGAAACGAGCGAGAAGATATCAGCCCGATGCCAAAGTGGTGGTTGGTGGCGGTGCGGTGAGCGTATTTTATGAGCAGATGCCACAGATGCTGCCAGATGGGGCAATTGTCTCGGTAGGTGAAGGCGAAACGCTAATGGAGAAGCTGCTGCGCGGTGAAGACTTTAGTAGCGAACGCTGCTATGTCGTTGGCGAACAGCCCAGAGAACGGTTGATCCACGAGCAGCCCGTACCGATTGAAAAGTCAGCTTGCGACTACGACTACATTCAGGCAATGTGGCCTGAGTTTGAATACTATCTGCAAGAGCAGGACTTCTATATTGGAGTGCAGACTAAGCGCGGCTGTCCGCATAACTGCTGCTATTGCGTATATACCGTTGTAGAAGGTAAGCAGGTCCGCATTAACCCTGCTGATGAAGTCGTCAAAGAAATGCGTCAGCTGTATGACCGGGGGATTCGCAAGTTCTGGTTTACCGATGCGCAATTTATTCCGGCTAAGCGCTACATCGACGATGCGATTGAGCTGCTGGAGAAAATTCAGGCCTCTGGCATGACTGATATCAACTGGGCGGCGTATATTCGGGCAGATAATCTGACCCCGCGCCTGTGCGAGCTGATGGTGGCGACTGGCATGAACTATTTCGAAATTGGCATTACCAGCGGTTCACAAGAGCTGGTGCGCAAAATGCGAATGGGCTACAACCTGAAGACTGTGCTCCAGAACTGCCGCGACCTTAAAGCTGCTGGATTCGATGATTTTGTATCGGTGAACTACTCGTTCAACGTCATTGATGAGTGCGATGAAACCATTCGGCAAACCATTGCGTACCACCGAGAGCTAGAGGCAATTTTTGGGGTAGATAAGGTAGAGCCAGCGATTTTCTTTATTGGTTTACAGCCCCACACGCACCTAGAGGAATATGCCTTTAAACACAACATCTTGAAGCGGGGCTATAACCCGCTGGCGATTTATCTGCCCTGGGTGGCACTGAAATTGTTATGGAATCCCGGTAAGTTAGGTGAGTTCTTTGGGGATGTGTGCCTTGAAGCAATGCGCACTAACCCGAATGACTTTGGCCGAGAAGTGATGGCAATTCTAGAAGCTCGGCTAGGTAAGGCACCTCTCTCGGAGGCCTTAAGCGCTCCTGTTAAACCAGCAACCCGTGTCTTAGCTGATGTATCATCGTAGACATTAGGTTTAGTTTTCGGTCATCTTTTTATTTCTCTTACAACTTTTCTCTTACAACTAAGGTTTTAGTAGCAGCATGTTGGCGGGCTCCATTCTTCACAAACTTGTACGCGATCGCCAGAATGTCGATTCTTCTGAAGAAGGCACAGACAAAGACGGCGGTTCAGGAGATAGTTCGGGGCGCACGCCGCTGAACTTTGGGGTGTATTACAAGAATACGCTGGTCGCTTTGTGTCATGCCCTAGAAGACGCTGTACTGGCTACTAAAACGTCGCCGCTGATGGTAACCGCTTTTCAGAAGGGCAAGTGGTATTTGCAAGAGGCCGATCGCTACGCTGATTTAGCTGACACTGCTGAAAGAATCGTGATTCTGGCCGCGCCAGGCGCAGGGTTTCGCGAGCATCCTACCGGTGATCGAGACAATGTATCGCTCGTGGATCTAAATACAGATGATCCGGTCGCGGAAGAATGGCATCTGATGATTATGGGCTCTACTTATAGTGCCATGGTGCTGTGTCAGGAGCTAACGGATGAAGAGTACGGGCCTCAGGGGCGACCCAAGAACGATTTAGAGCGTAAGTTTTATGGGTTTTGGACCTTTGACCCAGCGCTGGTAAGCGAGACCGTCGCTATCACGGCCGAGCACATTGGCCAGTACGATACTGATTTGCAGGCCGACTTGGAGAAACGCTTAGCCAAAATTGATGCAGAAGCCGCGACCAAGACAGGTGAGGTTGGCAACGTGGTGATGCGCGTAGTGGACTACCTGAAAGGAGGCGATCGCCAGATTGGTGAAACCGAGACCTTTAAGTTTGCTGATTCTTTGAGCCAAAACCTGGTTTCTAACGAGCTACAGGCCTATTTGCGCATGGCACAGCTGGCTGATCTAGCCGATCCGACCAATCCGTTAGGGGCCGCTGAAGTTGCGTCGCTGGCGGAGATGATGGGACAGTTTCTTGACTTACCCGTATGGCAAATGCAGCGACTGCGTTTGGCCAGCCTGCTGCATCGGATTGCACCGGCTCAGCTCGATCAGCATGAAATGGAGTCAGAGGGTGATAGCTGCCCATTGAACCCAGGTGCGCAGACGCTGAGAATTTTGCCGAGGCTAAGAGCGATCGCTCAAATCATTTCTCACCAGCATGAGTGGTGGAATGGGGAGGGGCAGCCTGCGGGTTTAGAAGGCGATAAGATTCCGGTGGAGTCTCGTATTCTCGGGTTAGTTGCTTCCTTTCAGCACGAGGTTGCTCGCCGTCGCCATGAAGAGAGTCAGGGCGTCAACGCAACACCTGATAATCCTAAGTCGCCCAATCCTAGTCCTGAAAATGAGTGGAAGCACGTCACTGATGCCTTTGCCAGCTGCAAAGCGCAGTCGGGCGAACGGTGGGACCCAAAGCTGCTAGAAATCTTAAGATTCTTGGTTAGGGGGCTACAGCTAGGGCTAAGCCTGCTCGCCATTCCGCTGAAAATGACTTTGTGCACGGGGTTATTCAATCCTGAGGTGGCTGAGTCTTGGCCTGCGTTTTCTGTGTCAGAGACGGCGCCTTCTCAGTAGTTTTTCCGGCGAGACTTTTTGAATTCCTAGTTCCTCCTGATATTAAGTTCAACATAAGTTCAATATAAGTTCCTGATTGAGACCCCTAAGCCAAACACAAATGAGCAACCATATTGACCTGAAAGCGCTCTGCGCAGGCGAGCTGAAGCACTTAGCGGGTGCCAAGATAGACGACTCGGAGCTATCGGGCTGTAATTTGGCGGGTGTTCACCTGACTGGCGCGGTGCTTTCAGGCAGTGATTTGAGTAAAGCTAGCTTAAATCGCGCTAGCTTAGAAGGCAGTAATTTAGTCGGTGCCGACTTGTCGGGCGCGGACCTGCGAGCTAACTTGTGGGGCGCTAACCTGATGCAGTGCAACTTGACCGGTGCGGATTTGCGTGGCGCTAATTTGCGTGGTGCCAATCTGATGGGTGCTAACTTGACGGGTGCAAGCCTGACGGGCGCTTTTTTGAGCGGTGCAACTTTGATGGGTAGCAATTTAAAGGGGGCAGACATTCGCGGTGCGGATTTGCGCGGTGCTAACTTCAGCGATTGTAATCTGCGCGAGGCCGATCTTTCTCGTTCGGATTTACATGGCGCTACTCTAACCGAAGCGAATCTGGAAGAAGCGAACTTGCAAGGTGCGGACTTTACAGGCGCGTCGCTAGCGCGGGCGAACTTGCTGTGCGCAGATTTGCAAGGTGCAATTACAACCGGAGCAGATTTGACGGGGACTTGCACGACAGGAACGGTACTGGCTCTGTAGGTTTAGCGACAAGTAAGATTTGGCTACAAGTAGCTTACAGATATCGCTATCAATGTCGTCGCCATCAATATCGCCACAGATGCCGAAGTCTGAATTATGTCTGTGGAAAGACGTAGGTGTTGCTGTGAAGCCCTCACAATAAGAGCTTCTGTTTGAGATTTAAGATGCCTACAGAGACGACAATCCGCAATCAGACTGCCACAAGCGAAGACGAGTGTGTTGAGAAGAGAGCCGGCGAGCGGTCTGACAAGAGTGCTGGTCAGATTGTTGAACAGATCGCTCAGCAGGTGTTTGGCTACGACAGCCTGCGCGTGGGGCAACGCCAAGTGCTGGCCTCTGTTTTAGACAGGCAAGATACTCTGGCTGTGATGCCCACAGGCTCTGGAAAATCGGCGATTTATCAGATTGCAGCGCTACGGCTGCCAGGAATAACCGTTGTTATTTCTCCTTTGATTGCACTGCAACAGGATCAGGTTGAGAGTATTCTGGCGCAGGAGACGGTTAAAGCAGCTGTTTTGAACTCGACACTAACCCAAAATCAGTGATCGCACGTTTTCAATCAGCTGGAAAGAGAAGAGATAGAATTTCTCTTTTTAGCACCTGAACAGTTTAGCAATGAAGAGACGCTTAGCCGAATAAGAGCGGTTCAGCCTTCTTTATTTGTTGTAGATGAAGCCCACTGCGTTAGTGAATGGGGACATGATTTTCGCCCAGACTATTTGCAGCTAGGTAGCGTGATTGAAGCGCTAAATCATCCTGTTGTTTTAGCGCTTACGGCGACGGCTTCGCCACTGGTCAGAAGAGAGATTATTGAACGTCTAGGAATGGTGAAGCCAGCTGAGATCGTTCGCGGATTTAATCGGCCAAATATTCATCTGAGCGTGCGCCTATTTCACGAAGAAGCTGAGAAACGGCAGAGTTTGTTGAAGGCGCTTTCGGCGGCCCAGATGCCAGGCATTGTGTACGTGGCAACTCGAAAGGCGGCAGAGAGGATTGCCCAGGATCTAGCAGATAGCGGACTGTCGGCAGCGGCCTACCATGCGGGAATGAAGGGATGCGATCGCGACGAAGTCCAAACCCGCTTTATGCAAAATGAAATCGACATTATCGTAGCGACAACCGCGTTTGGTATGGGCATTGATAAAGCCGACATCGGCTTTGTGTACCACTATCATGTGCCTGGCTCAGTAGACGCCTACTATCAAGAGATTGGACGTGCGGCCAGGAATGGTGAATCGGCAGCGGCGATTTTGTTCTACTTAGCAGATGACATGAAGTTGCAGCGTTTTTTCAGTGGCGGCGCTCAGCTAGAAGCAGAAACAATGGCTGAACTTGCAGAATTTCTGGAGGTTACCGAAACGCCGCCAACTGAAACACAGCTAAAAGAACACTTTGATCTGTCTTGGGCTAAGATTCGAGCAGCCCTAGATAGCCTAGAATCGGCTGGATTTATTGAGCGCGGCAGCGGCGGAGAGATTGTAGAGGTGGCTGAAGTCTCTGATGTTGATAGTGCAGTGGATCAGGCGTTAAGCGTACAGCGGCGGCGTAAGCAGTTTGATCGATCGCGCCTGGAAATGATGCGTGGCTACGCCGAAACAGAAGGATGCAGACGCAAGTACGTGCTGAGCTATTTTGGCGAGGTGCTGGAGAATGCTTGTGAAGGATGCGATCACTGTGAACAGAAAAGCAAAGAACAAAAGGGCAAAGATCCGAGCGACGCGAAAGCGGAAAAGAGCGAAATCTGTTACCTTCAGCCCTTTCCCGTAGGCAGCACAATTATCCATACCAGCTTTGGTAAGGGTCAGGTGATGCGCTACGAGAAGGAGAAAGTAAATGTGTTATTTGAAACCGTTGGATATAAGACGTTTGTTACGAAATTAATTGAACATACAGTGACCTGTATGGCGTTATAGCTGCCTCCATTTAGTCACAATGCTCATTGTTCTATCGCTGTTTGGGTAGCGCTGAGGCTTACTCCAATCGTCAGCTTCAGCAAAGCCCAAGGAATGTAGTGCTTTGATAACGCTGTCGATTCCTGGGTTTGAGCCTACGACCATAACCTGCACTGGTTCGCGGCTATTTTCGTTTTTGTTTGTATCGTTTAGCGAGTTCTCTTCAGCAGAAACAGAGATTGTGGATGTAGCGGAGGCGTGGTCTCCTGCGGTGGGTTCGATATTTGAAAACATGGTTCCTTACAAAATAGTGTACGTACAGTTTCAGGCTTAGTTAGGTAGCTCATATATAACGAAGAAAGGAGACATTCTTGCATATATGACCCATACGAGTGGCATTGGCAGGTGACGCCACAAAGAAGTCCGTCCTTTCTATAAGACGGACCAAAACAGCCCTAGAAGCTAATCTACAGCTATCCTTAATCCTAGCGGGCAGGTCTGGAAAAAAAGTGATTATCTATACGTTTCTTTGATTAGATACGTACGGATTCTTGAACTCGTTGCGTGCTGGCGTGCTGCGATGTGCAAAACAGAGTTAGCTTACGCCTCGCCTAAGCGAAGCGCAGAGTGCATACGGATAGAGGCTTGTATGGATTCCTAAGCGCATAAATATGCACTTGGGAATCCATTGATTGACCTAAAAATTGCTTCCTTCGGCAGCTCTACGTACGGATGGAGATCGTGCATATATTGTTACATGAACAATACAATAGTTATGCGTATATCTCGTATGTATGAGAGTGTTTATACCCTGTACACAAATCTGTACGAAGTTACTAACAGCAAGTTGACTGTGCATAACTTTGCTTGTGTGCACAGTCAACTTGCTGTTTAAGCACAGCGCACCTCTACTACTTTGGCTGTTGCTCTAATCGCCAATCCTACAGTACAAATACAGCACAATTTCCACAGTGCAAATTTCACCGTGCAGATTCTACAGTGCAAAAATAGCTGCATGCAGACTATCGGCTAAGCGATCTGCTTCCTCGTAAGTTATGACTAGTGGTGGAGAGAGTATAAGCACGTTATCAAAGCCAGGGACGGTTGAGGCATTGCGCCCAATGATTACCCGCTGCTCCAAACATCGTTTGACCACGCCAGCGACACTATCGTTGTCCAGAGGTGCTTTGCTGACTTTGTCTTTTACCAGCTCTATGCCCAACAGCAGTCCCTTACCTCGTACATCACCCACATTAGGATGTTCTGATAGCAAATCTTGCAATCGTTCTGTCAGGTATGCGCCCATCTCAGCGGCGTGAGCTGGCAGATTTTCTCTTTCAATAATCTCGATATTGCGCAGCGCAACAGCGGTAGGCACTGGCGTCCCGCCGTAGGTGCTGATGTGCCGAAAGTGGCTATTGGTCCCCGGCTCATCCAGGAAGGCTTCAAAGATGTGTTGCTTTACCACAGTGGCGGACAGGGGCATGTAGCCACTGGTTAGCCCTTTAGCAAAACAAATAATATCGGGCTCCACGCCCCAGTGCTGATGGCCAAACATTGTGCCTGTGCGGCCAAAGCCGTTGACAACTTCATCGAAGATCAACAGAATACCTGTGCGATCACAGAGCTCTCTGACGCCGCGCAAATAGCCTTCTGTTGGAGGGATGACACCGCCGCCGGAAATGACGGGTTCTACAATGATGGCCGCAACAGATTCGGCCCCTTCGTAGAGGACAGTTTGTTCTAACTCACGCAAGCAAGCACTGTTGTATTCTGCTTCAGTACGTCCTTCTCCAAATCGGTAGTAGTAGGGTGGACTAACGTGGAGGAACCCAGGTGCGGGCGGGCCAAACTTCAGCTTGCGGTTGGCTTGTGCGGTTGCACTTAGCGCGCCCAGGGTGTTGCCGTGATAGCTTCGGTAGCGAGAGATTATTTTGTAGCGGGCCCCTAACCCTGCTGGTGCGGTTTGAGCCTGGTACTGGCGGGCAATTTTGAAAGCTGTTTCGTTGGCTTCTGATCCGCTAGTTGAAAAGAACACTTTCCCTTCATAGCCGAGCATCTCTAGCAGCTTGTGGGCTAGGCGAATGCCTGGCTCGTGGCTCATGGTGAGCGTAGAAAAGTCTAGCTCTAGCATCTGCTTGTAGGCGACATCGGCTATTTCCTCACGGCCATGGCCTATGTTGACGCACCATGAACCGGCGGTTCCATCAAAGTATTCTATGCCGTTGCTATCTGCAATGTAGCAGCCACTAGCGCGCGCTATGCACTTAGGTGGCTTTTGAGCGAAGGGTTTGTGCTGGATTAGCGCGTGCCATAGAGACTCGACATCCATCTTTGCGAGTGTGTCGGTGTCGGTTTTGTTGACTGCCTGTTTTGCAGTCTGCTCGTCAGCCTCTTTTAGCTCTGCTGACTGTGACCGACCTAATCCTACAACCATGAGAAAGACTCCTGATAGACGCGCCTATATAAAATAGAGAACAAAATGCTTTTAGGGAACAAAAATGCTTTAGTTGGCAAATGCTTTAGCTGGCCAGTATCGAAAGGAAGCAATTGAAAGGGAGCAGGGTTGGCCGCACTGTTATTTACACGCTAACAACTCTCTTTAGATATTGTTGTATCTCTGTATACGATTCGCAACCTAGTAGCTATCTGCAGCTATCTGCGTCTAGCTCAGGACGCTAACCCTAGTGCAAATAGTCGGATGCCAACGGCCAGTAGAATTATTAGCACGACCTTTCTAAACAGCCGTGGGTTGAAGAATTTTGATAGGACTATACCTAAAACGAGTCCGATGATTAGGCTGGGAATAGCGATCGCATACTGCCGTAAAACAGCGTCCGAAAGGCGGTTGCTCACAAGGTGACCAAGGACGACCAAAACAGCGTTTCCTAAGAAAAAAATGCTGAGCGTACTTTTGAACTTTTCCTGCGGCCATCGCTGGCTATTTCCATACAGAATGATCGGTGGACCAGGAATGTTGTAGCTTCCGCCCAACGCGCCGCCTAAAAAACCGGTGCCATACACCCACACCTTTGACTTTAAGACGGGCATGACCGGATCGAAGAGCGCATAAACAGCATAGGCCGCAATCAAAAGGCCCAAACTGAGTAGCATCCAGCTACTCGGAAAAAACTTGAGTATTACAAATCCTAGCGGAATGCCTAAAACGGAGCCTATCCACAGCTTGAGTACGATGCTCCAATCGAAAGCGCGCCGGTAGTAAAGACACAGCAGTGCGTCGTTTGTAAGCCCAAGGATAGCCACCAGTGGCGCCGCGGTGTAAATGCTAGTGAGCCCGGACAGCACCGGCATAACAATCAGCGCTGCGCCAAAGCCAGAAACCCCTCGAACGAAGGCTGCTATGCCTACGGTCAAAACAATAATGACATCTGTGGTCATAATGACTGCTAGGCAGGCTGACTGCGATTGATTAACGTACCAGAAGATTGGTCGGTTGGAATGAGATAAATTTCACTGATGTTGACGTGGGCTGGCCTAGTGGCTGCGTACAAAATGCTGTCGGCAATGTCATCAGGGGTAAGCGCCGTCATGCCGCTGTAAACGGTCTTGGCCCGGTCAGTATCGCCTCGGAAGCGAACGTCGCTAAATTCTGTTTCAACGAGCCCCGGCTCGATGTTGGTGACTCGGATAGGAGTGCCTAGAAGATCTATTTTGAGACCTTCTGTCAGGACTTTAACGGCGGCTTTGGTGGCGCAGTAGACGCTGCCGCCAGGGTAGGTGTAGCGGGCTGCTATGGAGCCGATGTTGATGATGTGGCCTTTGCCTCGCGCTACCATGCCAGGTGCGATCGCCCGCGTCATGTACAGCACCCCTTTGATGTTGGTATCGATCATCTCTTCCCAATCTTGCAAAGGGGCTTCGTACTGTTTGTCGAGTCCACGACTGAGGCCTGCATTGTTAACTAACACGTCAATGTTCATCCAGGGGGCAGTGAGCCCTGCGATCGCCTGGTTAATTGCCTCAGCCTGCTGTACGTCTATTGGGAGTAACAGACTTTCAGCGTTGTATCTATCTTGTAGCTCATCGGCCAGACCCTGTAGTTTTTCTTTGCGGCGGGCTGACAGAATGAGCCGGGCCCCAGCCTCGGCAAAGTAATGAGCGCAAGAAGCGCCGATACCACTGCTTGCTCCTGTGATAAGAACAATTTTGTCAGCCAGGGAGATAGGCATAGAAAGAGGCTATGGATAAGGGGGAACCCAAATTTTACAGCGAGTACTGTAGAAGAAATGCTCAGGAGCACTGAAAAAACAGTAGGTCAAAAACATCGACCTACTGTGAATAGAACTACTGTGATAGGAGAGATTGATAGTGTCCTTACAGTCTACGGCTGTAGCCACGAGGCGATCGCTTTTTTCGTCTGCCTCGTTTGCCTAGCTGACGCAGTGGATTGGCACCTATTCCGAGCATTCCTAGTAGGCCCAAAGGCGCTATGGACTGCTGACGAGTCGCTTTTGCCGACAGTCTTTCTGGCGGTGAAACACGCTGTTGTGCGAACTGTTGTTGCGTGGACTGTTGCTGCGAGTACTGAATGCTCTGTTCTGCATCGATAGCTTTTGCGGTGAGCGTAGCCTGCGGTCGCTGCCGATACTCAGCCGCCATCAACGACAGAAAACCTACGATGAAGAACGTGCTCAAGTGCTCAAGCGATTTATCGACGCTAGAAGACTTACTGTCGTGACCGCTATACGTGGAGACAATAAACCAAATGAACAAACCAGCCGACGCTATTAGCGCGATGGCATTAATCACAGGCGATTGTGCAAAGGTGTAAATGGCTCCTTCGGTAGGCCCGTTTATGGCGTCATTAAACGCTTCTATGGTGGTGAATGGACTAGACATAAAACACTTCTCCTTATACCTGAATGCCAGCTTGAGGTACAGGTGCAACGGGCGCGGTTGCACGGCCATTTTGCGCGGCTACGATCGGATATTCTGGGTAGCCCTCCTGCCCAAACTCGGCGAGATCTAATCCACTGAGTTCTTCTTCGGGCGAGACGCGCAGCATGCCAAGCTTTTTCAGCACCAGGCTGACGCCGTAGCCAGGAATAAATCCTAGAATGACTGTGCATACGATAGTGCCTACCAGCTGGCCTAAAAAGCCCGTTAGGGGAATGCCATCACCCTGGGGATAGCCTGTTGCCATCACCCCAACTGCCATGGCTCCAATAACACCACAGTAGCCGTGCACCGCGAACGCACCGACCGCATCGTCAATGCCCGCTTTTTCGACCGCACTACCCACAAATGGCATCGTGTACGCGCCGATAAACGAGATTAAAATAACAATAGCTGGGCTGTACAAATCTAGCCCTGCGCCAACTGAAATAATGCCAGCCAGGCCGCCAGAGATGGTGTAAAAGGGGTCTGCCTTGGAGGAGATATAAGCTCCGGTAATGCCTGAGCACAGTGCCAGCGTCGTGCTAACGCCGATAGAGGCAAGCGTCATTGGCGTTCCATAGATTGTAATTTCTCCAGTCTGACCGGGAAGATAAATCACGCAGGCGGCCAAGAAGGCATAAAATCCAACAAAAATCAGCATCAGCCCCACCATGGTGAGGGGAAGGTTGTGCGGCAAGATAGCTTTGGGTCTGCCTGCTGCATCGAACTTACCGACGCGAGGCCCTAAGTTAATCAGCACACCTAGAGCGAAAAAGCCCGCTACGCCGTGAAGAACCGCCGAGCAGCCAAAGTCGTGGTAGCCAAACTGCGTGAGAAACCAGCCGTACGGATTCCAGCCCCAGGCAGCGGCGACTACCCAGGTGAATGAACCCAATACGACCGCAAGAATGGCATACGCACCGACTTTGATTCTCTCTATGACTGCGCCAGAAAGAATAGACGCTGTCGTCATGGCGAATAGAGAGAATGCAAACCAGAAGACACCGGTAAGGTTATCGGCGACGTTAGGCCCTAACGCTGGAGACCAGGGGTAAGAGGCCTGAACCAGCCCCAAAACCTCACCGACAACGCCTTCAGAATTGGGATCCGTCCAGGGGCCGACAATGCCGCCCTGAAGAGGAAACAGCGGAAAGGCGTTGTAAACCCACCAGCCAAAGAAGAAGAACGTCAGGCCAACGATAGATAGCGTTAAGAGATTTTTGACCATGGTGGCCAGAACGTTTTTGGCCCTTGAGGCACCTCCTTCGTAAGCTAAGAAGCCAACGTGAATGAGGATCATAAAAACGGAAGCCCAGTAGTAATAGGATTCCGAGACGAAAGTTGCTAGAAACTCTTGTGATTCAGGAGTCATAAGCGGCTCCACTTGTAGGATTTAGTTGGATTTGGAGAATTGTGGCTCGGCTGCTGCTCGGTCTTCGAAATTAGAAGCAGAGAAATTAGAGTCAGACGATGTTGGCTAACTTGTTATATCAAGAGTATGGGGCGAAAATAGGGAAGAGAGCTGTATTCGCTAATACTGAAAAGGAATTTAAGGTTTGAAGAACTGTTGCGAGACTATAGCCTTTGCCCGGTTGCTGTTTGCCCAGTTAGCGAACGGTTGCCTTCTTTAGAAGAAACAATTGCGATCAGGTTATCTCGTCGGTTGGCTGCGACATGTAGCTCTACCACAGGCTTCTCTTTGATAGGATGCTGCCAAATCAAAATGGCAATATCGTCTAGTTGTGCAGGCGCAGCCTGGTGGTTGGGAAGATTTTTAACCCGGTGAGGAGCTCTGACGGTTAGGCGTTCGGTAAGCGGCGAGAGAAATTCTATGGGGAGAACGACGCGCTTTAGCCAAGCGTATTGCTGTATCTGTACGCCAACGGGTAATGCGTTTGGTCGTGCTATTTTCGATAGCGCGACTTTATTGATGTTACCTGGATAGACGATGCGAAAGTTGCGATCGCACAACCTCAAAACAGAGCAAGCTTGCCCATTCAACACGGTCTCCATAGATTGAAAAACTGCCAGCTGTCCTATTGCCTGGCCAAATAGCGCACGAGCTACCTGAAGCCCGTCTAATCCGGTAATATCCCATAGCTGGAGATCTTGTTCAGAAGCCATGATTTGACGTGACCTGCGAGTGGGCTTTTCGAATGAACGCTACTTTGTAAGTGAAATGCGCGCTCTGCTTTTAGTTGGATCGAAGGCAGCCAATGGCCCGATCGTTGCCCTCATCCGGCGCTTGATGTTGTCGAGAAATCCGACTTCGACCGCAGTTTCTGTCTGGGCATATTCTGGAACAACTTGGGCGATCGCAATACTCGCATTCAAAATAGGAGAGAACGTTGCGCTGGTAATTTGACCAATGCGCCAGCGCTCGCCGGCGGCATAAACGTTCTGCCCGTGCGCGGCTACTTCATTCCCTTCTAGCACTAGGCCAACTGCGACCTTCGGTGGATGTGCGCGGATAGCAGCAAGCGCCGCTTTTCCCACCAGGTCAGGCTTTTTCGTAGAAACCGTCCAGCCAATGCCTGCCTGATAAGGAGAGATTAAATCATCAAACTCGTGACCAGCGGCCAGCAGCCCGGCTTCAATTCGGGCGCGATCGAGGGCGCTCATGCCCATGGGCAGCAGCCCTTTTGGTTGGCCAGCTTTCATCAGCGTCTGCCATAGCCGTGGTCCGTAGCGCGGATGGACAAATAGCTCGTAGCCCAGTTCGCCCGTGTAGCCCGTTCGAGATATTAGCACCGGAATACTCTCTATTTCGGCAAACTCACACTGAAAGTAGCCCACCTCTTCTAACCGGCTCAGACCTGAAAGCTTTCCGGACAGCTGAGCTAACGGCTCTAAAATCTCGAATGAAAGTGGCCCCTGCAATGCCAGGTTATGCAGCTGACTGCTCGTATTGTCTATCTTGACATCTAGGCCCTGCTGCTCGGCTAATCGCTGTAACCAATCGCCATCTGTATCGCAGTTGCCCACGTATCGGTAGTGAGCTTCTCCCAGCTGAAAAACAATGCCATCGTCTACGATGCCGCCGTGCGGATTGGGCAAGCAGCCATAGGCAGAACGGCCCACCGAGACCTTCTCTAAATTGCGAGAAAACGCATATTGCAATAGTGAGAAGGCATCTTGACCGGTTACGTCAAACTTGCGTAGTGCGGACAGATCCATCAGCACTGCCCGCGTTCTGAGCGCCCAGTACTCTGCATAGTCACCCTGATGCGCGAAACTATTGGGCACCCAAAATCCGTTGTACTCAATCAGGTCATCAGTGAGCTGCCGAATGCTGGACGTGAAGGCGCTGTCTTGGGTGAGCTGTAGGGGAAAATCGGGGGCAATGCGCTTACCGATTTTGGGGGTAAACGTTTGATTGGCCGCGTAGACGCGAACGTGAATGGGCGTAGGCTGCCAGCCGTTGGCCGGATCAATATCATCGGGGCAGGCAGAGCTAGCGCACAGCAGCGTTTGATGCGCCTTGAGTAGAACGTAATCGCCCGGACGCGACCAGGATTCTCCGGCAGCGACACTGCGGGCACAGTCTATTTCAGTGTTGAAAAAGAAGTTAATCGCAGGCCAGCCAGCGCGATTAGCCAGTCCAAACGGAGCGAGAACATGGTTAAAGTTTTCACTACAGCTGGGGTGCCCTGGGTAGCCTGCGTCTTCGTAGTAACGAGGCGTACAGGCCAACAGAAAACTGTCGTGGCGATCGCACGTAGACTGAACCACCTCTACCAGCGGCTGCATCGTCTGAGAGAAATACTTACCGTGTAGCCCAACCTGCGGATTGGCCGTGCCGTTTAGCGTGCGCGTCACCGTTGCGTCAATCTCCTGCTGATAGCGCTCACCCGCAAACGCTAGAAAGTCCGAGCACTGCGCGCCTTCTACATCAATAATTTGAATATATTGACCTTGATCTACCCGGTAGGTCTGCGCTGTTCCTGCATCAATTCGATACTCCGCAACCACTTCTCCAAGCGGCGGCGGAATATCTGAATGTTGAATTGATGTGGAAGTGTTTAGCTGTTCTTGGGGTAGCTCTGTTGATTTAGTCACAGCTGATTTCGTTACAGCTGATTTAGTCGCAGCTGATTCAGTCGCAGCAGGCATGTTTTGCAGGCGACGGCGGGACGTCGTTGGCAGGGTTTTCGTCAAAGAAATTAAGCGGCTTTAGCATAAAGCCGATGGTGGCTACTGGCATGACTGGCCAGTCTTCTGCCCGAGGGGAGTGGCTGTGAGCAAAGGTGTACCAAACAACAATGTCGGTGTTCTCAACGGAGCGATCGCTAGCCGTCCAGTGGGGTAGGCCCGCGCCACCTGGATTTTGATTGGGATAGTCGCCTGCTGGAAAGTTCTCATCTTCGTTGTAGGGCGTCACCCACAGATGTTGTGTCATGTAGGTTGCGCGTTTGGTGACGCTAGCATCCGGGCGAGCCATGGGCAATGTGTTCTCTCCTGGCATCAGCTTGTAGGCTGTGGGGTAGCCCATGGCGTTTTGTTTATTGGGATTAACAATTTTCCAATAGCGACCTTTCATCGGGTCGATCAGCCGCTGCGCCGCCTGCTCAGTGGGTAGCAGCGTCGACTGGGCATAAAAGGCGTTGCCGTAAGGGTTTTGGCTGTCTTCTTCCTGCTCAATATTGACTTCGTAAACAGAATTTTGAGCGCCATCGACGTGCATATCCATCCGCACATTGAAGATGTGTTGGTGAATCGGTGCGTTTAGCTGTGGTGCTACGAGCGTGCCGTATTTGGGCACTTCGCCTGGCATGAGCGCGGCTGTACTTACCACCCCGGTTAGCTTTACCTCGTACTGAATGGTGCCGTCCTGGTAGAAGTACCAGTAAAAGCCGTACTCATAGTTGCCAACGGTGGCGATAAATGAAATGACGAGTCTGCGCGATCGCCTGACTTCTGTCTGTTCTGTCCGCCAGTCCATGTGCTTCCACAAAATGCCAAAGTCTTCTTCGTGCAGACAAATCGCATTCTCAATCTTTGCCACGTCACCGCGCGAGTTGGTGATAAAACCATCGAAGTAGTAAATCTCTCCTAAGCAGTCGCAGCCCAATGTTAGAGAGTTGGCGAGTGAGCCAATGCCGTATTCACCAACGTCAAAAGCATTTTTGCGATAGTGATGAGGCGCTGGGTCGCCGTAGGGCACGGTCATTTCTGCTAGCGACGCGCGATAGAAAATCGGCCGTACTGCTTCGCCGTCTGTGTAGGTTACGTCGTAGAGCACTAAGCCTTCTCTGGGGGTAAAGCCAACTCGGATATTCCACTTTTGCCAGCTAATTTCGTGGTCTTTGACCGTAAAGCTAGGCCCTTCTGGCTGTACAATCTCTAGCGGCTTGAGGTCGGTTCTGTAGTTTTTTACATACTCAGGTGTGTAGTTGCCATCTTTGGGCGGCAGGGGCACTACGCCATAGTCTTCTACGCGAATCACTTCCATTTTGTTGAGGTCAACCACAGGAATAACCCCTTCAATTGGCCTGGCGTAGCCGTGGTCGGTAGGATTTGCCCTCACCCAGCACAGCGCTCTCGAAAGCCTGACGCCTTCTTCTTCAGCGATACCGTAGCTGCCTGCTGACCACGGATCGACCATGACCAGGTCTGGGTTGGTGATGCCGCGCTTAGCGATCGCAGCTTGAAAGTCCGGGTTAGCTTTAACCGCAGCCTCGCACTCAACAAACTCGTCGAGCATAATCGGCGGCTGCACGTTGTGAATATATTCCCAGGTGTCTATCTGGCCAGTCTCTAGTGAAACGACCGCTTCGTAGGTTTCAGCGGTGGCATTGTCGAGTAGAACAATGAAGGCCTTTCGAGCGATCGCATCCCCCGAGCTGAAGCTGAGAACTGTCTCTTTGGGCGGTTCTTTTAGGGTGACGCTGACAAAACGAACGCTGGTACTGAGGTTTTTTTGTTCTTTTATAATTGCGATCGCGGCTGACATTTCATCTGGCGTCAGCGGCTCTAGGGGATGGCTAACAGCTGCTGCAACGACTGGTTTCCTTCTCTCTTGGGCAATTGTCATAAGATAAGATCTCCTATGAAAGCAGCGATTTAAAAACCACTTTCACTCAATAGGTTGTTATAAATTTAGACTGGTACAAGTTTGTTCAATCGGCCTGTGCAAATGACCTGTTCAAGCGCTAGCCATAGCCGGCCTTTTTATGGGCGCTGAACTCTCTGTTTCTACTTCTGATAGCAGCGCTTCAGCCAGCTGACGCTTTTCAACATCGTCCATCTTCTTCAGCTCATTGTGAAGCACTCTCTCGTTCACCGACTGATTCCAATAGTCAAGGCTCTCAAACCCCAACAGCGCAGACTTACCCACGAACTGGCGCAAAATTTCGTTGGTCGGGCCCATCACCCAGCCCGCCTTACCATCGCGCAAATAGCGCTCTATCTCCATATCTTTTTTGAAGCCCGAGCCGCCACAGGCATGCAGCATTTTGTCGCAGACGTGAGCGACATTTTTTGCCGCTGCAAACTTGATTTGCCAGTACCAGTGCAGATAGGCAGAGCGCGGTAATGCCGAGAGATCTGCGTGAATAGACCAGTCGCATCCGTTCGTTAGCCGGTCCATCAGCTGACCCATCGAAAGCGTGTACATCCGGCAGGCGCTGGTGTCGATAACGGCTTCCCCAAAATAGTCTTGAATAGTGGGATAGTCAGCAACTCGCATGCCCACATCGACGTGCTTTTTACGGGTCACATGCTTTCTAGCGATGTCGATGGCCCCCAAAGAAATGCCGTTCCAACAGGCAGAAGAACACAGTAAAAAGAACGGATCAACAATCTCATCATTAGAGGCAACGCCGTCTCCGATTGGCCCTACCATTCTTTCTTTTGGAATCACCGCGCCATCCACTAAAAGGCTGCCAGACTGATTGCCCCTTAGGCCCAAAGCGTCCCACTTGCTCGGCTCAGCTTTGACCTCGTCAGCATGAATCAGAAAGCAGGAGAGATCGGAATAGTCTCCAGAAAAGTTGGGGCTAGTCGTCTGCACAATATACCAGTCGGCAAAGCCCGCAGACGTTGTCCAAGAAGCGCGTTTGAACACCTGCCAACCACTATCTGTTTCTTCTGCGCGTGAAGAGATCGGGTACCAAAAGTGAGAGCCTGTTTCTGGATCGGAATACGACAGTGTGCCGATAGCAACCTCGGCATCTAACCGCTGAAGAATAGACTGTAGAGCCGGGTTCTCGTGAGCTCTAAACAGTGCGGCCGCGACAGCGCCCAAATGCATGGTGTAGCACATTGCGGTGCTAGGACAGCCGTAGCGGGCAATGGTTTCAACTACCATCGCCGCGCAGACATGATTCTCTCCTAGTCCGCCCCATTCTGTGGGTACTAAAAGGCCCAGCAAGCCTAAAGAGGCCAGCGCTTCGAAGTTTTCTCTGGGATAGATGAGATTGCGATCAGAGGCGATCGCATTGGGCCTGAGCACCTCAGCGCACAGCGCTATGAGCTTTTTCTGTAGCGCTAGCTGCTGGGGCGTCAGTAGCCATTCTGGGTCAAAATCTTCACTGAGCCTACTAGAGAACGGGCCACCAGAAAATGCTTGATTGACTTGAGGGTTAACCTGAGGCTTAACGTTGGATTCGGTGGTCATGTTGAGAGCGTATAGTTGAGATTTTTGGTGAGAGGTCCAATAGACAATAGTTCTGCTGATATGGACAGCTATGTCTGGAGTGCAACCTCAATTTGCGATCGCGCATCGCCGAGCGGATCGGGGCAATAGTCGGCTAAGTGAGGACTGCGGTAGCCGTCTTTTTGCCAGAGAATAGGGAAAAACGTCTCATCCATTTCAAGACTGTTGAGGCGCTTGTAGCGTCCATAGATGTAGCCAGGCGCGTTGGTGGGATGAAACTGCGCGTTAGAAGGAATAGTGTGCAGACCGATGCTGTGAAACGTCCCTTCCGTGCGAGTTGTTTTGCACAGGCCGTGCCAGGTACGTCCATGGTGAAAGGCGCAGCCGCCTGCGGGCACTTCTACAACAACCAGTTCGGGCTCTTCGACGCCTGCATTCTCTGCCGCCTGTAGCATGGCCCAGCGGTAGTCTTTGGTCGGTGCGTGAAACTCTCCTTCTACGCTGGCCAATGGCCACTTATGAGAGCCTTTCACATACACCAGCGTGCCATCTTCCATCGCGGCATCGTCTAGCGCAATCCAGCAGGTCATCATCTCAGCGGGCGATAAATAATCGACGTAGGCACCGTCTTGATGCATTGCGATCGCCTTTGCGCCTGGTGGCTTCATCCACATGCTGTCTTGCCCAATCCGTGCGCCGTCCCAGCCAGCCAGGGTAGCGGTGAGTCGGCCAATTTCAGCAGAGAGTACAAGGCTGGCGATGGTGCGATCGCACTTCCAGGCGTTACACATTTCTCGGGTAATATCTGGCAAGCTCATGCCGGGTCGCCAGTGCCACTCATCCGGGAAAAGTCCAGTTTCAAACTCTCCATGAAACAGCGGTTCCATCCGGCTCTCTAGCTGCTGAGCAAACTCAGCGGGCAGAAAGTTCTCCACAATTAGGAAGCCGTCTGTTTGAAACTGTTCAATCTGTGCTTGAGAAAGCCGCAGTGGCTGATAATCCATTTGAATGCACCTTGATCCAAAGCGTTGCAATTTGAGTTTGTCTTGATGAGTTTTAATTATTTCAATTCAGATCGTTTCAATGAGGGGCTGTCCCCCTTATTGACAGAACCGAATTGGCGAACCAAAATAGGCTAGCTCTACTTGTCATAATAAGTTGCTGGCAAGAAGAAATTGTGTTCTGTGTTACCCCCACACGAAAGAAAGCCATGCTGGAATCCGAAGAATTGTTAAAAACATCTGCTGTTGTCGCCTCCAGTTCATCGCTGAGGTCTCAGCCTTTAACAGGGCAGCTGGGCACGCTAAACATTGTTACTAGCGACTTTGATGCGCGGCCTATGAGTTATCTCACGCCGGATGGCTATCGCAGCGGCTATGAGCCTGAGCTAGCTCGCATTGTCTGTCAGCGGCTGGGTCTGACGCCGGTTTGGCACAATCTTCCGATGGAGAAATTTTACAGCGCACTGACGTCAGAGAATCTAGATAATATTCCGTACGACGTTGTTTGGTTTAACCAGGCGATTACCCCCGAGCGCGAACAGCAAGTGTCATTTACACGCCCCTACGGTCTGTTTGACGAGGCGGTCATTGTCAAAGCAAGAAGCTCAGTTTCATCGCCAGCAGACCTTTCTGGGCAGCGTGTAGGTGGGCTGGCAGATAGTACTAATATTGCTCTGGTAGAAGGCTTTCCGGAGGCGGAGGCGGTGCCTTATCCGGGAAGTGACAGAGTGCTGCCAGAAATGCTGGCCGCGCTACGCGGCGGAGAGATTGACGCACTGATTGACGATGAGCTGGTGCTGCTAGTGGCCGCGGCAGAAGATCCCTCACTACGATTGGCGTTTTCGCTACCAACGCAAGTTCCTTTTGCAATTGGCGTTAAGAAAGAACAACAGGCGCTGCAAGCGGCTTTAAACAATGTGCTAGGTGAATTAATTACAGATGGCACAATGGCCCAACTCTGGACAAAATGGATTCCGTGGAAGTCTTTTCCGCTTTCGTAGGGCTTAATCGTAAGGCCTTAATCGTAGGGCTCGATCGTAGTGCTTGATACAGCCTCACTACGTCAGGTTGGCTTTACTGGAGAATACTGTTAATAGCCGTCGTGTAACAGCCGTCGTGTGTTTTCACTTTTACTTGCGCGACCTCGCTAAACTTCAACACATTACTTCAACACATCACGTCAGCACATCAGCGCTCACTCTCATTTTTAAAGCCAACTGTTCTCAACGCTATTGGAGATAAATCGTGACCGGAGTTCTTACGCTGCCTACCAGCTCGGCCGACAGTTCACAGGCTGGTAGCTTAACCGATTTAGAGGCCTATGTGCAGGCCGACGGCAGAGCAGAGCGAGTCAAACAAGTTCGTGCCAAGATAGATGAGCTAGGCGTTCAATACATCTACTACCAGTTCATTTCTATCACGGGAAAGATTGTTGGAAAAGGCGTTCCGGCTCATCACTGGGAAACAACAGCCAACGGTGGCATTCAGCTGGTATACGGGGCGACAGTGAACCTGGCGCTAGACCGTCAGCAGCAATATTTGGGCTATGGGCCAGAGTCGGCAGAGCTGGTAGCCATTCCAGATGTAGATACCTTTTGCCAGCTGCCCTGGGATAAGCGAGTGGCCCGCGTGTACTGCGTTTGCTTTCGCAACCGAGAAGAAGAGCAGGCCCCCGGAGCCTATCTCACCTCGGACTGTCGTGGCAACCTGATGCGAATTCACGATGCGTTTCAACAGAAGCATGGGCTGCAGCTGCGTCACGGCTGTGAGCCAGAAATGATGTGGCTAAAAAAGGGCCCTGACGGGAAGCCAGACGGCGGTGTGACAAAGCCCAACTGCTATCACATCGATCAGTTCGAAGAGCTGCGTCCAGTGTTTTTGAGGGTGATTGAATACAGCCGGGCAATGGGGCTCGATATGATTCAAGGTGACCACGAGGATGCGCCGGGGCAGCTAGAGCTGAACTTTATGTACGATGATGCGCTCAGGACGTGCGATCGCCTCACGACCTACCGCCAAATCTGCGCTCAGGTAGCCCGTGAATTCAACCTGATCGCCTGTTTCATGTCCAAGCCTTTCTTAGGGGTGTCTGCTTCTGGCTGCCATCACAATCTCTCTTTGTGGCGTGGCGGCGAAACAACGGTTGAAACGTTTGGTTTGGAACAGTTGCTGGGCATGGAGGGTAACTACACCTACAGCAAAGGCGGAGAGAATACCTTTTTGCCGGTGAAAGGAGAGTCCGTGCGTATGCCTGGGCCAGTCGGCCTTAACTGCATTGGTGGTGTGATAGAGCATCTGGGTGCTTTGACAGCTGTAGGCTGCTCGACAGTGAACTCTTATCGTCGCCTGTGGGATGCGGGCTTCTGGGCACCGGTCTATTCCGATTGGGGCTATCAGAACCGCACCGGTGGTCTAAGATTAGCTGCGCCTGTCCGGTTTGAGTACCGTGCGGTTGATTCGAAGGTGTATCCTTACCTGATGGCGAGTGCAATGCTGAAGGCTTTTGATGATGGGCTCAGCCGAGAGCTGGACCCTGGTGAGCCGGAACAGCGCAATATCTATGAGGCGATGGACGCAGGTAAGCAGACGAAGAAGCTACCGATGTCACTGGGTGAAGCCCTTGATCGGCTGGCTGAGGATGAGGTGATTCAGTCGGCAATGCCAGGAGAGATGTATCGGCTTTATGAGGAGTATAAGCGCGATGAGTGGATTCGCTTTTTGGCGACAACCAGCGATTGGGATACGGAGAACTATATGAACTGTTTGCCTTGAACTGTTTGCCTTGGGCTCTGTAAATTAATAATTTCTAGAGGCCCCCGTCCCCGATTCCGGGGCTCTGAGACAAGATGCGCAGTAGATGCTGTGTCAAAGTATGAGGTTGTCTCTTGACAAGCTCTTAGAGATTTCGCCGTCTTGTTCTTTTCTAGGTTTTACTTCTCTTGAAAAGCTAAGCGAGCACCGAGAGAGCAGTAGATGCTCCCGACAATTTTGCCCTGCCATTTCAAAGCAGCTGGGTGGCGGTGAAGAAAGCGACGCAATTTACCCGCGCTGATAGAAAATACGATGGTGCTGAAGAGCCCAAGGAAGACAAAAACAATGCCTAAAACAGCTAGTTGAATAACAAACGGTCCGCTGCCGGCCCGTACGAACTGTGGCAGAAATGCCAGAAAGAAAAGCGCTGTTTTTGGATTTAGCACTTCGATTAATATGGCCTGGTAGAACGCTTTAGTTGCGGTCATTGATTGCTTGTTTGTCGCTGCCTCTAGCGAGGTCTTTTCAAGCATTGCGCGGATGCCGAGATACACAAGGTAGGCTGCGCCTATGTACTTGATGAGGGTAAAAAGTGTCGCTGATGTGGCGATAATTGCTGAAATGCCAACGATTGCAAAAGACGTGTGAAAGAGATCGCCCACGGCAATTCCCATTCCAGTTGCAATGCCTACTTTCGTGCCTGAACTGACTGCGCGCGTAGTGGTTAGGAGTGTTGCAGGCCCTGGAATAAATACAAATCCGAGTACAATTGCAATGTATGTGAACAGAGTGGTCAAATCAATCATTTGCCGGGCCCCTGAGTAGGCGGAAAATCAATACACGTATCTTAGGCTACAGCAGCTCACGGTGTATAGAGATACAACAACTCTTATAGGCTAATAAATATTCTAAGAGAATAGGCCGATAGAGATAGGCTGATAAAAAGCCTCAAGAAGCATAGATTTTAAGCATTAAACAACCGATATACAAGTGATTTCTGCAACGATGGCTCTGCTGTTGATGTCAGGTTTTGTTGTTCACGCGATTGGAAATAGTGGCCATTATGAGACAGGTGTTATCTAAGTTTAGATACGGGTTTTATCTTTGGATAGCGGCGGTGATTTTGATACCCCAGGCAGTTTTTGCTCAGGAGGGTGAAGCAGCATCGGTTGGTATTTTAGAAGCTATTTTTCAAAGGATAATTGACTTTCTCAATCTTGTATTTTACTTCAAGATTGGCGGCGAGAATGGGATGCCGTTTATTGTTCTCTGGCTAGTGGCTGGAGCCGTCTTTTTTACGCTGCGGATGAAGTTTATTAATCTGAGAGCCTTTAAGCACGCGATTGAAATCGTGCAGGGAAAATACGACGATCCTGATGATGAAGGCGATGTCTCTCACTTTCAGGCGTTGGCAGCAGCGCTGTCGGGAACGGTCGGCATCGGTAATATTGCAGGGGTGGCGATCGCAATTCGATTAGGCGGCCCGGGCGCGGCTTTCTGGATGACGGTAGCCGGCTTTTTGGGCATGTCGAGTAAGTTCGCGGAGTGTACTCTGGGGCAGAAGTATCGGACGATTAAACCCGATGGCACGGTGGGTGGTGGCCCGATGTATTACCTTTCTCGGGGGCTGTCTTCTCTTGGTATGAGAGGTCTTGGTAAGGGCTTGGGTGCTATGTATGCGGTGTTCTGTGCGATCGCAACCATGGGCGCGGGCAATATGTTCCAAGCCAACCAGGCCTATGCGGCGGTGGCGAATGTGGTTCCGTTTTTTGAGAATTTTAGCTGGCTATTTGGCATCATTTTGGTGTCTATTGTTGGCCTGGTAATTTTGGGCGGTATTGAACGAATTGGGGCGGTTGCAGGTTTCTTGGTGCCCTTTATGGCAGTTATTTATACCCTGGCCTGTGTGTGGGTGATGCTGGTGAAGTTTACCGAGCTGCCCGCCGCGATTGGTACGATTATTTCGACGGCTTTTGTACCGCAGGCGATTGCTGGGGGCGTACTGGGGGCAATTGTGATTGGGTTTCAGAGAGCGGTGTTTTCTAACGAGGCCGGTATTGGCTCGGCTGCGATCGCCCATTCAGCCGCCCGGACAGATGAACCGGTCAGAGAAGGGATTGTTGCTTTGCTAGAACCCTTCATCGACACCATGTTCATTTGTAATATGACGGCGATTGTCATTGTTTTAACAGGTGTGTATGCGGACCCGACTTCTGCTGATCTTGACGGGGCGCGGCTGTCGGCAGCGTCTTTTGCAACCGTTATTGGCTGGTTCCCGTATGTTATTGCGATCGCAGGCTTTTTGTTCGCTATCTCTACGATGATCTCTTGGAGCTATTACGGGCAGATGGCCTGGTCTTATCTGTTTGGCGAGGCGACGGTGAACGTCTACAAGGCCCTATTTTTGATCTGTGGATTTATCGGCACAGTAATCAACCTTCAGCTGGTTTTAGAGTTCAGCGATATTCTGTTATTAGCAATGTCCATTCCTAACTTGCTGGGCTGTTTTCTCTTGTCTGGTGTAGTCGCCGGAGAGTTAGAAAATTATATGGCCCGGCTTAGCTCGGGTGAAATGCTAGAAAATTTGGTAGAGGCAAGGGAACCTGCCTTGAAATAGACTGCTAGAAGAAGGTGATAGGCCTTCTCTTTCCCTAAGCGCAGACTAAATAATTGCAAGTAAAACAATGTAAGCGGAGATGAGCAATGAGCTGGCTCAAGAAAAAAACGGTTTTGGTTCCCACTGATTTCTCTGAGTCATCTTATGAGGCGATCGCCGTTGGCAAAGCCTACCTTGAAGATGTTTCAGGCTTGCAGATTATTCACAGCCTATCGCCACTACATCCAGCCGATCCGGCGGCGATGTGGGATACCCTTAAAGACGATGAGCGCAAGCAAAAGGTGCATAGCTTTTTGCGTAAAAAAATGCACGAGTTGGGATACCCCGAGGCTCATATTGAGGTGAGCCTTGGTGACCCGGCGACTAGAATTGTTGAATTTGCCGAAGAGATAGAGGCGGAGATGATTGTGATGCCGTCTCAAGACCGTAAAAGCCTCAGTCGTTTTTTAATCGGGTCAGTGGCCGAGCGAGTGATTCGATTAGCGCACTGTCCGGTTTTGGTGTTGAAGTCTTAGCGCTCAAGCAGCTAATGTCGATCGATTACAATGTGAGCTGAACGCTTTGCTCGGTTGCATCATGCCTCGAATCGTCATGGACAGTGGCCTTGAACTTCATGAAGTCGAAGCCCGCTTCGGTCTTCGGCAAGTGATGGAGCAGTCATTTTTTTCAGAGTGGCAGAATGTAGAGGTTGCATTAGATGAACGCGATCGCTCGAATTCCTTTTATTTTAGGCTTGCTGGTAGATGGTTCGAGCGTAGTCAAATATTTTTTCCTGTTTGTTCTCAGAAAGCTGCTCCAAAATTTCCGTGATTTTCTCAGCAGTTGGTAGCCATTGTTTAGTAGAGGCTTTCCAAACGACTATGAACTGCTGATGAGTCAGTGCAAACAAGGCTGTTGTTTCTCCATCTGCATTAGCGAATTCAACTTCAAAAGCGCCATCGTCGTAACATTCAACAATGGTTCCTTGGGTGCCGATGGACTGCTGATGTTCTGGTACGTCCACAAGAAGTTCAATAACGTCAAATAGCTCTGGTTTGCTCATGGTTTTGTGTTTATGTAAGCGGTCGTAAGTCTTGCTTGTTTCGTGCCCGGTGAAATAATCCATCCGGTCCGAACGATCTCCTTTTGATCGAATCGAATGCCATGAATTTCTAAATCGACTTGATATCTTTGTCCATGATTATCCTTTTTCTTAGGTATGGCCGCTGCGTCAAGTGCCTTGAGCTGAATTTGTGCTAAGAGAGCCTGATAGTTTTCTTGTGTATAGCCTAATCGCTTGCGAAATAAGAAGGCTTTATCTTTGCCTTTTGGACTGTCTGGAGATAGCACGTATTCAGTTAGTTTGCGAGGATCTATCAATACTGTATCTGCAAAGTCTTTCAGCTTCATAGAGCTATTTAGCAGACTGACGCCACTTCTGACCAAAGCTCACAGCCTCATCAAAGGTAGAATCGTCTTCGAAGCTACCTGCGATCTTCACCCACTAAGGCGCTTCTTTTTGAAGAAGCTCAGCGGGTAGTTTTTTCAGCTGTGTCAGTTCCGTCTCCAAAACTCCAACCCTTAATTCGAGCTGCTCAGAGCGGTTGTTTAGTTGCTGAGGAGTCATAGGAAGATATGGAGAAATAACGTCACGCTTTCATTGTAGCAATCTTACTATTTTCATTAGATTGCCACGCGCTTAAAAGAACTTCAGATAGCGCTGGATTTCCCAATCGGAAATGTGGCAGTGATAGTCTTCCCACTCTTGCATTTTGAAATCGATGTAGGTCTGGTACATCAGTGGGCCCATTACTTTTTTGCTCAAGGGGTCGGCGGCAAAGGCCGAGACAGCTTCTCCCAACGTCTTCGGCAACGTCTCAATGCCCATCTCCTTCAATTCTGCCAACGAATACTCATACATATTCTCCGTATGCGGTTTCCCAGGATTTATCCCTTCGCGAATGCCTTCTAACCCTGCGGCCAAAATCATCGCTGCCCCCAGATACAGATTGGTCGAAATATCCGCTGCCCGGCATTCTACTCTCCCGCCACCGAGCGGAATGCGCAGCATATTTGTGCGGTTGTTGTTGCCATAGCAGATGTATACTGGAGCCCAGGTAAAGCCAGACATGCTGCCTTTTCTGACCAGCCGTTTGTAGCTGTTTACCGTGGGGCAAGTAACCGACACAATGGCCTTTGCGTGCTTTAGCACGCCCGCAATGAACTGATAGCCCAGCTTGGAGAGTCCACACGGATCGTCAGCATCTTCAAACAAATTCTCGCCTGTTTCAATATCTGCTAGCGACATATTGTAGTGAGCGCCGCTGCCCGTTTGGTTCGCAAAGGGCTTGGGCATAAAGCTGGCAAAATACCCTTCTTCTCTCGCTAGCTCTTTCACCATAAAGCGGAAGAACGTTAGCCTATCGGCCATGCTCAGCGCGTCGCAGTAGGTGAAGTCTGTTTCAAACTGCCCTTGCGCGTCTTCATGGTCAAAGGAGTAAACGTCCCAGCCCAAGGTGTTCATGGCGCTGACAATGCGATCGAGAATTTTGTAGTTGTCGAGTAGCGTGGGCAGGGCGTAGGCAGCTTTTGCAAGAGTGTCGCGATCGCTCACTGGCCCAAACTCATTCTCGCCTTCCTTAAAAATAAAAAACTCTGTCTCAATCCCTAAATTAAACCGATAGCCCATCTCGGCTGCTTGCTTCAGCGTATTTTTCAAAATTGTGCGACAGCAGGCCTCAAACGGTTCTCCAACCAGGTGCAAATCGCTAGCAAACCATACGACCTCAGAATTCCAGGGTAATATGGTGGCCGTTTGCGGATCGGGCAGCGTGCCAACTTCGTCGTCATTAATCTGTTGCGGCACGCCATCTAGCGCCGCACCTGTAAACAGCTCTGAGCCCTGCATCATCCGGTCGAAGTGACTGAGCGGGACGACCTTGCCCTTGCACATGCCGTGGATATCAACAAAGCTAGCAAGCGCGTACTTCACACCCTTTGACTGAAGTGATTCTTGAAGAGACTGAAGCTCTGCCGACAGGGGAAGAATGTTGGGATAGGCCATTAAAAAGAGTTTCTAGAAGAACGATAGAACAAGATGGTTAGGCAGCGATTTCGGAGGAGTGAGTGTCTGTTGATGTGGGGACTGCGATCGCGCTAGGCACCAAGTTCAGCCACCGGATTGCCATCGTCTTGGCAAACTGCGCTGAGCGCTGTGAATACAGCTCGGCCTGCGCCTTAATCTCTTCATCCAAGTGAGGATAGTTCGCTTCAATCCACTCGTTTTTCATTGACAGCCAGCTCATCACAATCTCAGGTGTCACCTCAAAGTGAAACTGAAACCCGTATACATTGTCGCTAACTCGGTATGCCTGATTCGGGCAGACCTGATTGGTCAACAGCCGAGTTGCGCCAACCGGCAGCTCAAAGGTGTCAAAATGCCACTGCATAATCGATAGCCCATCTGCAAAGTCGCCTACACAAGGGTCTTGCGCGGCTGCCCTAGTAGCATAGATTGGCGAAAACCCTAGCTCTGGAACGCGATGGGGATACACCGTAGAGCCAAATGCGCGAGCAATCAGCTGCGCACCCAAGCAAATGCCTAAAATCGGTTTTTCTTCTCTATGAAACTTGCGGATTAGATCAACCGTCTGGCTCAGATGTAAGAACTTTTGGTCTTCATGGGCGTTCATCGGACCGCCCAGTACGATCAGTCCTGAGTAGTCACCGTTTGGTGGCGCAGGCTGCTCTTCTGTTAGCCAAGTTGTAAGCTGCGCGCCCTGTTGAATCAAATGCTCACCAAAGATGCCGATGGGATCTAGCGAACTGTTTTGAACCACTAAAATATTCATAGAAAGAGTCTCTTCTATTTTTGGATTCGGTTGAGGAATTGTCTCTACTCACGCATCGCGACTACTTCAATTTCAACCAGCCACCCAGGATTGACCAGTCCGGCAATCTGCATGGCAGAACGAGAGGGCAAATTAGGCTGTTCTTCTGTGCCAAAAAACTGTGTGTAGCCCGCCATAAACCCCGCGAAGTCCATCTGCCCCTCCATCGCCGGATCGCCCACTAAAAAAGCCTGCATTTTTACCACGTCTCCCATCGTTAGCTCCAGGTCCGTGAGAATCGCCTCTATCTTTTCTAGTACCGTCACTGTCTGCGCTTCAGTATCTCCGAAGGCGGCAACAGTGTTCTCTTCAGCCGTTTCATCTATCACCGCAGGCACCTGCCCGCTAAGATAAACTAGCGTGCCATCAGCAGGGATCTCTACAGCCTGAGAGATCGGAAAGTCTGAATCAGGAATAGGGTAGCGGATGGCAGGCGCAGCACCTTGCGACCAGGCCGCAGCGGTTACGCTCAGCAGCAGGCTGGCCGCTAGCAGCGCACTTATCAACCCCTTTTGCAAAACTCTTTGCAAAGTTTTCTTTGGACTCATAATATTTAGACTCCTCAACGTATTGAAACTTGATGGCCTGTGAAAGCTGGGCACTAAGCTGCCTGCACCCGACTCGAAATCGCTTCAACAGCTAATAGCGCTGAGCGGACCGATCCTTCTTGCCAGCCGGTTAGATAGCTCAGGTGCTCTCCTGCTAAATATATCGGACCGTCAGGCTGAAGCAACACTTGGTAGGCGCTTTCTCGCTGTTCTTCTTCCCACTCTGCCCAGCCCCCACGGCTGTAAGGAATTTTCTCCCAGGCGATGGTGATGCCGCTGTCTGTAGAGATCTCTTCAGCGTAGTTAGGATGGATGGTGCTGCCGTCTTCTACTGCCTTTGCAAGCCGCTGTTCTGGCGATAGCGCTCCCCAGGCATTGCCAATTGGATTGTCCCAAATATAGGCTCCGACTAAGATGCCTTTATCGCTTTGAAACCCGGTAGAGGGATACCAGATCTGCGTAATGTCTCGTTCTGTCCAAGAGATGCCACCGTAGATGTTGCTGTCTTCTTCCCAAAATCTGCGGGGCGCTTGAAAGGCAACTTTTACCGCGCTGGCATAGATCCCTTTGCTCTGTTCAATGGCGGCCTGCATTTCTGTCGAGAAATCGGCTTCTATCAACGCGAGCACCGGCAAGGGGAAGGTGCAAATAGCATAGTCTGCCTCTAGCGTTTTCTCTTCGCCTGCTGCTGTGTAGATAATGCGTGTTCCTTCAGGCGTTTTTCTAATCTGGCTGACTTCAGCGCCATATTCAATCAAATCTCCAACTTCACGCTCAAACGCTTCAACAATTTTGTCCATGCCGCCTACCGGCTGAAGCATGGTCGCTGCTTGCGTGTAGCCTTCTCCAAAATGTAGTTTGTAGTCCCAAAAATCTGACGTGAGCAGTTCACCGAGCCCAATGGGCTCGAAGGGTTCTCCGGCGCTTGTGCCAGCGGCAGGCCCGTTGACGTAGCCTGCTCGCGAGCCGCCTGTGTAGCGGTAATCGTCTCCAAGGCTGCCAAAGCTTTTCACAAAGTCCATGAGTCTCTCTTGGTCAAGATCTGAGATCTCTTCGTCTAAAGACTTTTGGCTGATGGCTTTGGCTAATAGCTCCGAGATATAGCCGCGACTGTCGTTCACGATTCGGCGATTGAGCATCGGCGTGCCGCCAAAAGCTTTGTCATCCTGAAAGTAGGCAGCTCTGTTCTCGTTAATGCGAACTTCTAACGGTACGCCCAGTTCTTTGCAATAGCCCAAGATGGCCGTGTGGTGGTAAGGAATTCGCGCTGGCCCAGAATTAAAATACAGCCCTTCGTCAAAAGAACAGGACTGCTCACTGTCTAATTCGGTGACGACATCGCCTCCTCTAATCGTTTGACAGCGGCCGCCAGGATAATCGCGGGCCTCTAGAATTTGGCAGCTGTAGCCTGCTTTGTTCAGTTCGTAGGCAGCGGTGAGTCCAGCGATGCCTGCGCCTAATATGGCAACGCGCGTACCGTTGCCAGACTGTGCCTGCAATTCTACTTTGGGCGCTGCGCCCGCAGATGCGAGCAGTCCCATCTCTTTCATCGTAGTCAGCACCGCTGCGGTTCCACCGGCTCGGCCCACTAGCTTTAAAAATCTGCGTCTTGAGGGCGATCGCACCGCTTGCCGAGCGAGCGAACGAACTACAGAACGATGAGGGTTTGGCATTAGTTTAGGAGACTATTTCAGTGCAGGCTTTAACTAGGAGTATGAAAAACAACAATTAATAAAACTGTTCGCCACGCCACCAAACTTGAAGTCAGCAGTATGCTTTTTGTTAATTTTTCCTTGTATTGTTTCTCTAACGCTTCTTTAATGACAGCTGTACTCACCGCTGCATACCCGCCATTCCGTAGCCAACACTACATTTATTTTGAGGGCTGACTGCTTTACTTGTTATGACAACAAAACAATAGGTTATAGTCGCGCATCGTATCTGCCCAGAGTCGTGAAGCTGTAAGCATTAGAGTCGCTGATGATAGAAACGCTAGTCAAAGCCAAAAGCCTAGAAGAGAAAAGCTTAGAAGAACAAGCCAAGGCGCTGGGAATTAAGTTCTTTCTAGTCTCTTATACCGATTTGCTGGGCGGCACCCGTGCCAAGCTAGTCCCGGCGGCCAAAATCTCCTCAGTAGAACAAGATGGCGCTTTCTTTAGCTCATTTGCCTCTAATTTGGGGCTAGGGCCCGATGCCGCTGAAATCGCGGCTATTCCCGATTCTAGCTCGCTGATTCAGCTGCCGTGGGAGCCGACCGTCGGCTGGGTAGCGAGCGACGTGTATTTTGAGGGAAAGCCTTTTCCAGCTGCGCCGCGAATGATTTTGGGCCGGGTGATCGATCAGTGTGAGGCCATGGGCTACACCTACAAAGCTGGGGTAGAAGCGGAATTCTTTTTACTGAAGAAAACAGACGCTGGCTACGTTGTTGCTGATGAGCGAGATACGGCTGAGCGACCCTGCTACGATCAGCTTAATCTGATGCGCCAGTTCGACCTGATCTCCACGGTCGTGGGCTATATGGAACAGCTGGGCTGGGAGCCCTATCAGTGTGATCATGAAGACGCTAACGGTCAGTTCGAGCTGAACTGGGGTTACAGCGATGCAAAGACAACGTGTGATCGCCATGTCTTTTTTAAGTACATGGTCAAAACGCTGGCCGAAAAGCGCGGGCTGACGGCGACCTTTATGCCGAAGCCTTTCAGCCACATTACCGGCAGCGGCGGCCATGTTCACAGCAGCCTGTGGCAAGGTGATGTCAACAGCTTTGAACAAGATGCCGATGCAGGTGGGCTCTCACCGGTTGGCTACAACTTTTTAGGTGGTGTTTTAAGCCATACAAAAGGACTCACTGCCTTGTTTGCGCCTACGGTGAACTCCTACCGGCGGCTGGGTGCGAGTGCTACGGCTTCAGGCAGCACCTGGACGCCAAGATACATCTCCTACGGCGGCAACAACCGCTCACAGCTGCTGCGTATTCCTGAATCGGGTAGATTTGAATGCCGCTTAATTGACGGTGCGGCAAATCTCTACCTGGCTTTGGCCGGGCTGTTAGCCGCAGGGCTAGAGGGTATTGAAAAACAGACGTCGCCAGGCGAGAGAATTGACGAAAATCTCTTTGCTCGTGGTGCCGAGTTCCCCGACTTAGAGACGATTCCGACGAATCTGTTTGAGGCGCTGAGCGCTCTAAAGCAGGACAGTCTGTTGATGGATACTATCGGTGAACTTGGTGCAAAGACATTCTTTGAGTTCAAGGAAAAAGAGTGGAGTGAGTTCTGTTCTATGGTGACGAACTGGGAGATGGATCAGTATGTCGATATCTAGTGCGTCGACTGTCTAATTGGCCAAGCTGAGAACTCTTCCTCTGTGCCTCCTCTGCGCCCTCCTCTGTGCCTATGTTCTGTATGCTTCTACCCTTATGCTGCCCCCATGTCGCTTACTACCTACAACTTCCCCACTAAGATTCGCTTTGGTCCTGGTGCCTGCGCTGAGCTAGCAGAAACGCTGAAGGACACAGGTATTCAACGCCCCATGCTGGTGACTGACAAAGACATTGCCGAGCTGCCCTGGTTTTCGCGAATTGAAGGCTTGCTAAAAGACTTTGACGCTCAGACGTTTAATGGCGTATGGGGGAATCCAGTTGTCTCTCAAGTAGAGGCTGGTGTGGCCGCCTATCAGCAGCATAGTGCCGATGGTATTGTGGCAGTCGGTGGTGGTGCGCCGATGGACGTGGCAAAGGCGATCGCACTCTTGGCCAACCATCCCGGCCATCTATTTGACTACCAAGATGAAGCGAGCACCCGCCCGATAGACCAGCCGATTCCACCCATCGTCGCAATTCCAACAACGGCGGGCACCGGTAGTGAAGTGGGCCGCAGTGCCGTCATTTCTGACGATGAAACCCACGCAAAAAAGATTATCTTTGATCCGCAGCTGTTACCTAAAGTTGTTCTTGCTGATCCTAAACTGTTGCTAGGGTTGCCTGCTGGCATTACGGCAGCTACGGGCATGGACGCGCTGACCCATCTGATTGAAGCCTTTCTGGCAAAGGGCAGCAATCCGCTGTGTGACGGCATTGCCCTAGAAGGCATTTATTTAGTCTCGCAGCACCTGAAAGACAGCGTTTCGTTTGCCCGGCAAATGGCCGCTGGAGAGAGCCCTGACCAGGCGGCGCACTTGCGCGCTCGCGCTGGAATGTTAAACGCGTCAATGATGGGTGCGATCGCTTTTCAAAAAGGCCTGGGCGTCACTCATTCCTGCGCTCATGCCCTCTCAACCATACACAACACACATCACGGCTTGGCTAACGGTGTCATGCTGCCTGCCGCTATGCGATTTAACCTGGAGGCTGCGCCCGACAAGTTCTTACGAATGGCGCGAATTGTTGAGCCAGCCGCCAAGAGCGGTGAGGCGCTGATTGACTGGATTGTTGAGCTATCTCAGGCGGTAGGGTTGCCCAGCTCTTTGCATGCACTGGGCGTCTCTGAGGACTCGGTAGAAAAGCTAGTGGGTGTTGCTATTGCCGACGCCTGTCACCCTTTTAACCCTAAGCCGGTCAATAAAGAAGACTTTTACGCTATTTATCGAGATGCGCTAGCTGCCTGAACAGATGCCATGCAACAGATATTACGGAACAGATGCTATGACTGATTTTCTCTCTGTAATTAATCCGGCAACTGAAGAACTGATCAAAGAGATTCCAGTTGATGATGAGGCGGCGGTTGCCAAGAAAGCCATCAGTGCCCGAAACGCTCAAGGTGCCTGGGCGGCGAAGCCTCTCTCCGAGCGCCTAAAGCCCATCGAAGCGTTCAGCCAGCTGCTTGTTCAAAAGGCTGACACTTTAGCCGCGACAATGACTGCTGAGACGGGAAAGCCAATATCTCAAGCTAAAAGCGAGATATTGGCCACGCCACAGCGAATTGACTTTTTTGTTGAAAACGTTGCGCAGGTGATGGCCGCTCAGACGGTACATCACGAACCCTGGTCCGCCCTGCCAGGAACAGGTCAGCTAGAAGAGATTTTGGCCTACGATCCACTCGGTGTCATCGCGAATATTTCTGCCTGGAACTATCCTTATTTTGTGGGCAGCAACGTATTTATTCCGGCGCTGCTCACTGGCAACACCGTTCTGTACAAACCTTCAGAAATTGCCACCATGACTGGGCTAGCGATTGCAGATCTGCTATACGAATCAGGCATTCCTGAGGATGTGTTTATTCCTGTATTGGGTGCTGGGCTAACCGGTGCGGCGCTGCTAGAACAGCCGATTGACGGTGTATTTTTTACTGGGTCGTATGCGACTGGGCAGAAGATTGCGATCGCCGCTGCGCCCAAGCTAATCAAAGTTCAGCTAGAGCTGGGCGGTAAAGATCCGGCCTATGTTTGTGAGGATGTGGAGGTTGCGATCGCTGCAGCAAGCCTAGCCGACGGCGCGTTTTACAACAATGGTCAAAGCTGCTGCGCTGTAGAGAGAATTTATGTTCACAGCGATGTGTACGACGATTTTATAGAGGCTTTTTTGAAAACTGTTGAAACGTTCACGCTGGGCGATCCGACGCAGCCTGACACTTATTTAGGGCCGCTGAGCCGTAAGCCGCAGATAGATGTACTGACTGCTCAGGTCTCTGATGCGCTGAGCAAAGGGGCCACCTTACGCTGCGGCGGCAAGCCGGTTGATCAGCCCTTTTCTCTTCGGGGCGTTTACTTTTCACCGACCGTACTGACCGAAGTCACTCATGATATGGCGGTGATGAAGGCGGAGACCTTTGGCCCGGTGATTGGCATTCAAAAGGTGGAGAGCGATCGTGAGGCGATCGCACTGATGAACGACACAGACTATGGCCTAACAGCTGCCGTCTATTGCCAGGAGCGAGGCCGGGCGACGCAGATTCTCAGTCAGGTTAACAGCGGTAGCGCGTATTGGAACTGCTGCGATCGCGTGAGTCCAAAACTTCCCTGGACCGGTCGAGGACATTCTGGCATGGGTGCAACGCTCTCCGCTGAGGGCATTCGCACATTTTTGCAGCCACGCGGCTGGCATTTACGAACCGGATAGTGCCGGATAATCCGCACCGGATAGTCCGTTCATTAGCTGTTCAATAATTTTTCAACCGCCTGTTTAATCCTGGCTTCGTCCGCTTCATTCTGATACGGATTACCCGCCCGGTGGCCCCAAATAGAGTCAATCGGCTGATAGTCACTATTCGGCATCAGCGCTGCTTCTCGCTTACAGTCTTCTGGGGTAAAGTACAGGTCTGTGGTGGCAGGCATTACTAGCGTCTTTGCCGTAATCGCCCCTAGCGCTTTCTCGTAGTCTCCTTCGTAAATCGGATTATTGCTCACATCGCACCGCAACCAGGTCTCAATCATCGCCAGCAAATCATGCGGATCGCGTCTGCGATAGCCCGCTTCCCAGCTGCGTAAAAGATAATCTTCTAAAGACTCGTATCCCCACGCTAAATAGGGTTGCTCTCGGTAATAGGCCTGCGAGGCAGCCCAGCTGGCATAGATCTGCGTAAACGTATGGAACCCGCGATCGGGTGTTTCTTCAAATCGCTCACCGTTCCAAGCCGGATCGCCCTTCAGCGCCGCCCGCAAACTGTACAAAAAGATCCGATTGTGGTCGGTCGTCTTAGCCGTGCCACACAGCGCGGCTATTCTCTCTACGCGCTCAGGATGCAACGCCCCCCAGTGGTATCCCTGCTGCGCACCCATCGACCAGCCATACACCAGCGCCAGCCGCTCAATTCCCAGACTTTCTAGCAGCGAATTTTGAGCAGCTACATTGTCGCAATGCGTAAAGTAGAAGGCTTTTTCCTTTGCGATCTCACAGTTACTAGGCGACGTAGAAAGCCCATTGCCAAACATGTTGGGTATGATGATGAACCAGTCCGTAGGATCCAAAATCCCGTTTGTACGAACGAGCCAGTCAACATCGGTATGCTGCGCACCGTAAGACGTCGGATAAAGAACAACATTGCTACGGTCTGAATTCAGCTGGCCGTAAGTTTGGTATATCAGCTTCGCTTCAGGAAGAACAACGCCGCACTGTAGCTCAAAGTCTTTTAGGATAAACGCCTGACTGTCTGTGCTCTTGCTGCCCATGACTTTACTGTCCGTGCTGTTAGATGTTCTCATCAAGCTGTTCTATGACTGCTCATGTTTTGCAGCATGTTTCTATTTACTCGAACATAGCCATTATCGACAGTTGAAAAGTGTTCTTTGAGAACAGTGTGGGCGGCTGGCAGTGCGCAGAAAGGAATAGAGGGGTAAAGGTGATGTTCTGCGTGATAGGGCATGTTCCACATTAGAAAGCGCAGCGGCCACAGCGTTAGCGTTGTGCGCGTGTTCGCCAGCGGATTGTCGTTGTAAGTGCAGCCAGTGTGTTCAGCTAGTAGCACAAACCGCAGCAGAGGTTGACCGATCGCAAGTGGTAGTATCCAGTAGGTAAACAGAAACCAGGGGTGCCCTGCGACGATGGAGATGAGAGCGATCGCACCATATGCGCCTAGCTGCCACCGGGTCGAGCGAATGACTGAATCGTAAGCGCTCTCGGGTATATAAAAGCAGCCTTCTAACTGGCCTAGCGCGACTTTGGCATGTCCAACAATCTTACCTTTCCACCACGGAATACCGCTGAGAACCCACAGGTACTGTGCGATGTTTTGCGGCTCTAGATCGGTTAGCTCTGGGTCTTTTCCTTCAATGCGCGTATAGCGGTGATGCCATTTGTGATAGCGCCGATAGAAGGTGCTGTTGTAAAAAGAAAGCAAGCCCGCTAACCAGGCGATCGCATCATTTGCCCTAGCACTTTTAAAGGCAGTTCTATGGACGCACTCGTGCAAAGCGCAAAACATAAACGCTAAACTGACACCGTACACTGCCAGTCCGAGTATCTGCCAGCCACCGGTCGCCTGCGCCCAAACGTACCCGCTGACGGCTACAACCATCAGGTGTAGACCTATTCTCAAGGCTCCAGCCAGATTTGTGCGCTGATTCAGCGTTTTCAGCACGTCAGCCGGTAGTACCTGGCGCGCGTTGGTTAAAAGAGATAATTCATCTGTATTAGTGGTATCGGCATTAGTGGTATCGGCGTTGGTTCTATCAGCGCTAAAAGCACGATCAGTCGTTATCGATTGCATGGTAGATTTGCACGACGCTTAGCGTGTTGCTTCAGGAGGTCAAAAATAATAGCTTGTTATAACAAGTGTAAAATTAACACACTCAAACCAGACTAAACAAGGGCCTCTTGCAAAAATAATGTTCTCTTTGAGATCTGCTTGCCAGGCTCTATGCTTTAAGCTCTTTTATTGAAGTCTCCAAGTCGGACGTTAACTATCAGACATTCTGCAATTTTCTCCTATCTCTATGGTTACTCCTCTCCATGTCAGCATTTCAGAAAAGCTTCGACATCAGATAGAAGCCGGAGACTATGTGTCGGGCGAAAAGCTGCCCAGCGAGCATGAGCTGATGAAAACGTTTCAGGTAAGCCGGATTACCGTTCGTCAGGCGATCGCTAACCTGGTAAATCAGGGGCTGGTCAGCTCACAGCAGGGAAAAGGCGTATTTGTTGTCCCTCAGCAGAAGGTGACCTACTCGCTGTCGAGTCCGATGGTTCTGCTAGCAGACGATTTGTCTAAAAAAGGCATTGAGCTTACCTTTAAGAACCTGACCTTTCGTAAAGTGCGATCGCCACAAGAAGTCCAGACTGCCTTGGCCTCAGCAGAAAAACAGGTTTATCTACAAAAGAAACTGCTGTACATGAATGGCGCAGTCGGCGCTATCGATATCAGCTACATTTTACCGGAATTGGGTAAGTCACTTGGCCCGCAGCTAAAGCAGGAGATGACCTTTGTGGTGCTAGAAGAGTGCGCGATCGCCATCGAAAGTATTGACGCCACCATTGAATGCACCCGCGCCGACTACGAGACTAGCGACTACCTGGAAGTCCCCCTTGGTCATCCTCTCATTGTCTATCGCTACATTGTGTACGGCCCCGCGCAAAAGCCCATTCTCTGGGGTGAAACCCTCTCCCGCGCCGACCGCTTCTGCTATTCACTCAACATTCAGCCATAAAAAAAGCTCGTGATCATAGCCATCACGAGCTTTTTGTTCAACAGACGCTATTTATCATATGAAGGAAGGTAGCCTATTCAGCTACTAAGCCGTCACCGCTTCCACCTCAACCTTTCGCACCGTACGCCGCCGCTCCCCACGACGAACCCCGCCTGCCATTTCATACTCGTTACTCTTCTTTCCATACTTAATCGCTACACTCATCAGCATATTCTCAGACAGCGTCGCCAATGCTTGCTCAGATGCTGCCAGATTGTTATAAGCTTCATCCACCTTAGAGAGCAGTGTATTATAAGTATTCAAATCTACCCGAACAGCTTCTACCTGTGCAGCAAAAGCCTCATTGGAAAGGCCATTGCCAAAACTCAGTTTAGGATTGATAGACTGCATTCCGGCTAGGCGCTTCTCAGCCTTGGGCAAAACAGTCGATTTCTTTTTAGGACGTGTCATAAAACACCCGTAAGTAGTTAGTTTTCAAAAACGCTGAAGCCATCTAAAGACAACGCCTTAGTAAATTATTCAGCTACTTTAACCATGCCCGTATATGCAGACAAAAAGCACATGGCTTTCTCCGTAAAAATTTGTATTTTATGCAAAGCCTCGTTTGATTGTTGAGCAGGTCTCAGTAATAGCTCGGCTACAGCGAAAACAACAAACGTATGCGTAGAAAGTGAAGACAGCAAGCCTTGTAACTTAGGCAAATAGACTTATTGTTTAGACGAGAAGCCTAAAGGTGTAGGCATTAGTTGCGATCGCCCAAGCAATCAGCCCTTTCGTCTCAGCATTAACAAGAAACGTTCACGCATTAAGCCTGATTGTGTAGGTAGTAGCAGCGATCGCACTGACATTAATAGTTAGTGTCTTCACACCAAGGCTTTTAGCGCAGACAAAAAGCCTTAGTGCGTGCGTATTTTGCAGTGGACGATTCACAAAACCTAATCTGTCTTTATTCGCTTCGTTAAAATCGCCATCACCTCATCGCCGCGTCCTGTGGTAATGGGCCGACTCCAGTCATTCGGCTCAGCGTAGCCCAGCTTATGCAATGTTCGAATGGTCATCTCTATCGCGCTGATTGTGCCAAATAGCATATGCCGAATGTGCTCTCGGCTTGTGCCCTGTTCATTTGGTGGAACAAACGCTGCTCCGGCGGTAGCTGCCGCTTGAGATGTCGGTATCTGTGGGGCGAACGAACCCGTGGACGCCGCAGCGCCCGTTGCAAGAGATGTAATCATGAGATCTGGTTTTCCTTTTGGTCTTTTTTACGTGTTTTTAGGAAACCAGAACCCAAAAGACCTTAGCCACCCCGCAAAGTGTGGTGCAAATCGAGGTTGCTAAGGTACATTGACCTTAGCTTCCAGACTGGCGCGTTCAGTTTGGGAGTTAGCGGCTAGTGGGTGCTCGTAACACCTGCTAGTCGCGCTTTGGATCAGTTGAGTTCTGAAGAGATAGGCGTGATGAGCATCACAGCCTTGATATTGACGATAGGGCGATTTTTGGTCTGAGTCAAGCTGCAATGGTAAGAAGGCTGTCTAACATTGTCTGATAGCAATAGCTGCATATGGTGCGCTGCATTACGCGTCGAACTAAAACGGTTTAAGGCTAGAGATACCTCAATAGCGCCGATAATGTTCAACTGCGCAGACATGCGATCACTTTAGAAGCACTGCTATTTATAAACTGAAGGTGTGAGTAATGCCATGGAAAACTTGTTCACGGCGATAATAGTGAAGAGGCGGGTTCTAAGGAAGAGATTTTGGTTTGAAAGTTCCAAAGAGGCTGCCAGTTATCACTTTCAACTTCTAAGTCCTACTTATCACAGTCTCAGATCGACGCTAAACCCTATTGATAAATACATTCTGCATATCTATCAATCTCAAAACAGTTGCCCAAGCTTGCAATCTGCTAAAACTCGCAATTTTCATTTCCCATACTCAACAGCAAAACTAACTTGATGAAAACATCAGGAATTGTCCTCTCGAATCAACCATTTCGGCAGAGTTTTACATAGGCTTATGTGGAACCCTAATGCAAACGTTATCAAATATGATAACCGCTTCGTGAGCAAGCTCTGTCATAATCCGCAGTATGGGTAGAGCGGGCAGAGCATTAAGAAAGGTCTTAGAGACTGAGAATATCAGTCAGAGTAAGCTAGCGTCTGCTCTAGGCGTAGACCGACCTATCGTCTTTCGCTGGTTTCATGAGAAGACGGACCCAGCTGCCGAGACAGTAGCAAATATAGTTGAGGCATTAAGAAGCTTAGAGCCTAATGCGGCCACAGAATTTATTCATCTTTACCTGGGTAGCTCACAGTCAACGCGAACTGACAACGTCTCAGAAGCATATCTCCAGAAATTACCTGAATCTGAACAGCTGAATATTTCAGCTCTCTCGCGGCTCTTTTCAAACACCACAAACTCATACAAATATCTCTTCTTTCTATCTTTGTTAGATATTCTTATGAGGAGACAGTTCGACGTTCTTTCGCCTATTAGCTTTCAAGAAATTATTGTTGAAATGCTATCGAACGCCTGGTATCCTCACACTTTTTTTAAGCTATCGTTCGGTCGTCAGGATAGAATCGCTCAGAAGCTAGACTCTCTCCGCATATCTTCTGAAGAACCTATTCTTCACTTTAAAGATGCAGATAAAAGACTACTCAGAAAGACAATAGCCTCTCAAGATCTTAAAGATGCAGTGGCTCTTCTGCGACGATATGTTCCATTTAGATTAATTGTTCCGTTCTTAGAACCTGAGCTAGAAGGAATCAGCCGTGGAAAAGGTAGTCAGGTAGACGCAGCGCTACCGGCTATTGCTAATCGATGCTTTGAGAAGAGAAAGCCTCTGTATAGATTTGATTCAGACAAACAAAAAGAATGCCGTTCAATTGTGGTTCATCCAGAGTGGGCTGCGTATTTAGAAAGACATTACGTCATCGTACGCAGCTGGCTAGCTTGGGAATGGATGAATTATATGCAGAAGCGTAACCCTAGCACTCCCGCAATATCGAGCAAACTGTTTCCTCCAACAAAGCGAGGCTCATTAGGAAAGCAAACTGACTACTGGAAAGCAGTGCTCAAATCGAAAGAAATACGCTGCATCTACTCGTCGCAGCTTATTGATAATAGGAACATTTCCTTAGATCACTATCTACCTTGGTCCTTCGTCGCTCACGATCGTATATGGAATTTGATTCCTACTTTACGAGAAGTGAACTCTTCAAAGAGCAACCAAATACCATCTAGAATCTATTTTGAGAGTTTTGTAGAGCTCCAGCACACAGGATTAACCACCACGCACAAGATGCTGACTGAGAAACAATGGATTCAGAAAGTAGAACCTTATATTGTTGACATGGGAATCAACGAGAAGAAAGATCTTTTAGATGTAGACAAGCTACATAATGCGTACGACAAACTAATTAGCCCACTGTCATCAATAGCTTCTAGTCAAGGCTTTTCAACTGAATGGACATATGTAAAATAGTCTAGATGCTGCCAGAACATAGCGGTAGCCAACAAAGAGGAATGCACCTTGGCACACTAAACGTTCTTGAAATTATTGACTCAGGAAAATCATGCCGACTGCGTCAGATTGAAATGGTTGAAGATGAGCGTGCGATCAATGCCAAAAGGGATAGACTTCAGGCCCAACTCATTGAAAACATTCCTGAGCTAATTGTAAACGGCGATAAAATCAGTCAGTCTAAATCGGGATGGCGGGATTCGAACCCACGGCCTTTCCGTCCCGAACGGAACGCGCTACCAAGCTGCGCCACATCCCGTTAATTACTCTGGTGAGCAATTAATGTCTAATAAGAGTATCACAAGCTTTTGCAAATTAGCTGTAAAAAATAGTGTCGCTCTCCTGATGGTAGTGCTCTCCTGATTTACCGAGGGGGAAGGTGAAGGGCTTATACAGCCACTGCACCCTTTGCAAAGAATCGACTTAGAACTATAGATAAAGCATCATTGGTGCTAGAACTTATCAACGTCTGTCGGTACACTGCTGTGGGCACCTTTGGTGTGTGAGCTTTTATTCTTTAAATTCTTAGCGCGACTGAACTATGGCTTCTGTTTCCCCCTCTACGTTTGTTGGTAAAGCAATCAAGTTTGGCACAGACGGTTGGCGTGGCGTCATTGCCGCTGACTTTACGTTTGACCGGGTGGGTAAGGTGGCGGCTTTGGCTGCGCAGGTCTTGGAAGAAACCTATGGCAGTAACGGTAGCAAAACGGTGATTGTGGGCTACGACCGACGGTTTCTATCCTCAGATTTTGCTCGGCATGCGGCGGAGTCCATTGCGGCAGCAGGGTACGAGGTAAAGCTGTCTGAGTGCTTTGCGCCAACGCCTGCTTTTAGCTGGGCGGCGTTTGATCAAAAGGCGCTAGGGGCGATCGTTATTACGGCTAGCCACAACCCGGCGGCATACAACGGGCTAAAGATTAAGAGTGCTTTGGGGGGCTCGGTGCCGCCAGAGGTGACTGAAAAGGTGGAGGCGAAGCTGAGCCAGAGC
>ERZ1740058.268-NODE-268-length-44083-cov-8.003293_pt1 | contig 44083 bp, 41 predicted proteins | sample MGYA00581745_ERZ1740058 | MGnify/ENA primary metagenome ERZ1740058 (study PRJEB43018, sample SAMN04849742) | marine metagenome | isolation source: floating plastic debris | place: Pacific Ocean | collected 2008-08-30 | study: EMG produced TPA metagenomics assembly... | reverse complement strand
CGAATTCACGTTCCGCACCGACCCGGGCCCGGGTCGGTGCGGAACGTGAATTCGTGGCCGAGCTCTGGCGCGAAGTCGTTGGGCATCAGCCAGCGACCGAGCAGCTCGGGATCGGTGATCGCCCGCCACACTCGGTCGCGGGGGTGCGGATAGACGCGTTCGACCTTAAAGCCACTCATTGGACGGCGTCCTCTCTGGCGTCCTCTTCGGCGAGCGCGTCGAGCGTGCTGCCCAGGGTGTCCAGGCGGTCATTCCAGAAGGCGTAGAGCTCGATCATCCAGGCGCCGGCGTCTCGGATGGCCTCGCCGCGGAGCTCGTACCGGTGCGCTCGCCCGTCCTTCACGAAGGTGACGAGGCCGGCCTCCCGGAGGATGCGAAGGTGCTTGGAGAGGGCGGGCTGGGAGAAGTCGAAGTGCTCGAGCAGGCCGGAGACGGACATGCCCCCGCGTGCCAGAAGCATGAGGATCTGCCGTCGGGAGGGATCGCCGAGGGCGTCGAGGGCGAGTGGGGCGTCGAGCATACATTAAGCATAACCGCAAAGTTATATAAATCAAGCCAAAGGCGCCGCGTTTTGCGGTTGCAGTATGATTGCATTTTGTTTGGGTTGTCAGTCGCCATCGGGTTCGAGGCGACGCGCGACAGGCGGAGCTACTCGCCGAAGAGTTGGCGGAGGGCGTCGGCCGCCTCGGGGCGAGTCGGGTTCGCGGCCCGCAGTTCGCGGAGGAGATCGCGGGCGGCGGTGCGCTCGGCGGGGCTGCGGCTCTGGGCGAGCGATGTGGCGTACTGGTACGCGGTCAGGTAGCCGGTGACGAATTGCGGGCTGAGTTCGGCGCTGCGTACGAACTCGCGCATGGCTCCGGGCGCGTCGCCGCGGGTGCGCTCGATGGCGCCGGAGATGAAGGCGTCGCGGGCCTGGAGGTACGCGCGAAGATCGCTGACGAACGCGGGGTCGCCAGCCGCGAGGAGTGCCGTGGGATCGCGCTGCGTTTCGGCGAGGATGGATTGCAGGCGGGCGTACGGCACTCGGGCCTTGTCGTAGATGAAGTGTGGGGCGCGGAACGTGACGATGGGGAGGTTGTCGGTATTGAGGGGGCCGGCGCCGGCGAATCGCTCGAGCTGTGCGCGCGATGCGATAAAGGTACCGAAGAGGGCGAAGCCGTCATACAGGGCCTGGCGTTGCTGGAAGAGGCCTTCGAGGATGGTCGTTCCGTTGACGCGGCGTTCATACCAGTCGGCCGGGAACTCGAGCGAATCCTCCGAGCCGATGAGCCCGAACACCGGGGTGTTGACGTTGTAGTGTGCGAGGAACGCGTGCGTGTTTGGGAACACGTCGAGCCAGGTCCGGATGATGAGCTTGGATGTCTCGTTGTCGACCTGGTACAGCGGGACCCACTGGCAGGCGATGCCTCCGGGCTCCAAGCGGTTGGCAATGGCCTGGAAGTGCTCGCGTGTGTAGAGCATGCCGCTGCCGTCGCGCGCGGGCTGGTAGAGATCGGCGATGATGGCGTCGTAGGTCTCGTTGGTTGCACGGATGAAGCGACGCGCGTCAGCGACGCTGAGATTCACGCGTGGCTGTGTGCTGAGTCTTGCATTCTCGCTCTCGAAGCGATCGACCATGTCCACGATCTCGGGGACGAGCTCGACGACGTCAATCTGTAGGTTCGGATAGATCGTTGCAGCCCCCGCGGTGATGCCGGTGCCGAGGCCGAGGAAGAGTGCGCGCTCGGGATCGGGATGGAGCAGCAGGGGGATGTGGGCCTGGCGTCGCTCGCTGAAGCCGCTCGTCGTACCGCCCATCTGGAAGAGGTTGTTGACCTTGAGGAAGCGCTCGCCGTTGGTGTCTTCGACGACGGCGACGGCGGCCATGACGCCCTCGCGGTACTCGAGGGTGAAGCCGCCCGGAGGCGGAGAGACGAGCACGAGGTTTGCGGGTAGAAACACAACCAGCACGGCTGGAAACGCGGCGAAGACGGTGCGCTTGTGGAGCCACGTGGGCAGCAGCACGAGGTATCCGATGGCAACGATCGCGAGCGCCCACTTGGTGCCGATGGCGGGGAGCAGGATCACGCCGAAGCAGATTGCTGCGAGCGATCCGCCGAGCGTGTTGATGCATAGCGCCCGGCCCACGCCGCCGCGCTCGCGGCGTGCGGCCTGGGCGAGATGGCTGAATGTTGCGCCCATGAGGAGTGTCGGCACGGCGAAGACGAGCGCGGCGATGGTGAACTCGGCGAGCAACGCCCTGGCGAATCCGCCGCCGGAGCCGATAGCGATCGAGTTGTAGATCATCAGGGAATCGCCGAGGACGAAGATGCCGACGATGCACGATGTCGAGAGGCCGAGTACGAGCCAGGCAAGTGTTGGTCGGAAGGGCCGGTGGCTAAGCAGCTTCTGGTAGAGCGCCGCGCCGATCGCGGTGAAGCAGAGGTACACGATGAGTGCTGCGGCGTAGGAGTAGACGGTGTTCTCGAGGACCTGCGCCATGACGCGCACGCCGAGGACTTCGTAGCCGATGCCGAGCATACCCGCGACCAGCAGGGTGAGGTTCAACCGCCACGTGGGGAGGGCGTCTTCGATCGGCTCGAGCACGGGCTCACGCTGCGCTTCATGCTTGGCGGGCCAGAGCAGGATGGCGGCCGCGCAGAGCAGGTTGATCACGGCAAAAGTGATCACGGTGGCGCGGAAGCCGAGCGCGGGCATGATGAAGAATGTGCTAGCGAGCACGCCGACGGCCGCGCCGAGCGTGTTTACGGCGTAGATTCCGCCGATCGTTCGGCCTTGCTTTGCGAGCGAGGAGACGAAGCGATCCATGGCGGGCAGCGTCGCGCCCATTGCTGCGGTGGCGGGCAGGAGCGCGAGGAATGGTGCGAGGAACGAGACGGTCCACTGGCGAGTGGGAGATGGGGCCACGCCGACGAGGTCGTGGATCGTGGTGTTGATCCAGGGAATGAGGGCGATGGTGGCCAGGGCCCAGACTCCGATGACGACTTCGAGGACGGCGTACCAACGTCCGGGGGTACGCGAGCGGCTGATCGGCTTGTCGAAGAGGATCGCGCCGATGGCGAGCCCGCCGAAGAACGCGGCGACCACCGCGAACACGCTGGGGATCTCGTGGCCGAGGCCGACCGAGAACATGCGCGCCCAGACGACCTGGTAGCCGAGCCCGGCGATGCCGGAGCCGAGGAAGACGGCGTAGGTGAGCAGGAGCAGGGCGCGTGGCTAGGGCATGGGAGAGCGTACGCGGCCGCAGGGGGCTCTCGACGGGATTGGACGAGTGCATCGTCAGGCGATGGGTGACGAATCGAGGCCCGGAACACTCCTGGCTCGCGTCCTTTTGCCCGTCAGTAAGATCGACTTTGCTTCGCGAACAAGGAGTCCATCTTCACGCGGTCGTAGTCAAGCAGCCACTCGTTGTGTGTCGTGTAAAGATCAGCCAGTGACGAGGCTGTTGTGCCCACGACGTCCATGCCGCGAGCGTCATATGGGTGGCATATCAGGTCTTTCGTCAAGCTCAGGAGGTACATCGCTCCCGGGGTGGAGGGCAAGTACCCGAATTCACATGCGATCGAAGCCCACACCACCCGCCCGCGGTGGGCGCTCTCGAGCTCGGCTACTCCAAGCCAGACGTAGCCATCTGCATCGTCTTCGGGATGGACTTCGGCTTCGAAGGCCGAGAGTTCAGGAAGCCCGTACTCGCCCAGCGCATCGCGAAGGTCGGCTTGCTCTTGAGCCGAACTCTCCGGCCCTTGCTGATATCGAGCGATGGCTAACAACAACGGGCCCGAACTACCGAGTGCGACATCCATGACTGTGCATGCCCGCAGTTTCGCGACTTCGAGATATTCAAGCCAGAAATCGCTCTCTTGGCCCAGTTCGAATCGCAGGGAGTAGGAGTGGTTGTAGAAAAGCGGTGGGGTCCACCAGCGGTGGCCGAAGCGCGATGCGATCGTGTCCAGATGGCTCGGCAAGTGGGGATCCTCGCGGGGCAAAGAGTCCTGAGAAAAAGGAACTGGATGAACTCAAGTTCTGGCCCGAGCGCACATGCGAACTAGTGCCGGATTTGGCACTCGCTGACAGGTTCGGCAGCAAGAGGACTTCTGCCACAGCTTTCGGCTCGATCCATCACTTTTGCCACAGGCCGTGTTCGATGCTGCCGAGGTTGTAGAGCGCGATGGTGCCCTGGCCGGGGATCTGCATGGCTGGCACCATGGTTGTGCCGCCCGCGGCTTCGGCTTGCTTCAGTGCCGTTTGGATGTCCTCGACGAGAACGTACGGCCGAACGGCGGGCTTTTCGGCGTCGTGCATCGGGGCGCGCACGCCGATGCGGCCGCCGTCCTTGAGGTCCGCCGTGCGGGCGTTGCCGAGTTCGGGGATCGGATCGCTGAAGGCAACGCCGTGTGCCGCGGCCAAGGCCTCGCACGTTTCTTGGACCGATGGTGTGACGATCTCGAGATAGTGCACGTTGAGCGCCTTCTGCTGCATGGCGCGTGCCTCCTGCGTAGTTCTGGCGGTGTCTTGTGCGCTGTGGGGTGTGGGGGAAGTGTTCTTCGGCGCGGCCACCACAAGCAGCAGCGGGACGAGGCACAGTGCGGCGATGCGGATCGTCGTGGCCGTGTTCATTGCATGGTCCCCTCTGCGATCTGGATGAGATTTCCGCAGGTGTCATCGAGGACGGCCGCGGTCACCGGGCCGTAGTCGACCGGCGGCTGGGTGAATCGCACGCCGAGTGACTCGAGCCGCTTGTGCTCGGCGGCGATGTCCTTCACCGCGAACGACGTGAACGGGATGCCGTCCTCGACGAGCGCGGACTTGAAGGGCTTGACCGCCGGATGCTCGTCGGGCTCGAGGCAGAGCTCGGGCCCGTTGGGATCCTCGGGCGAGACCAGGGTGATCCAACGGTGCTTGCCCATCGGGATGTCGTGCTTTGGCTGGAAGCCGAGCTTCTCGGTATAGAACCGCAGCGCCTTCTCCTGATCGTCGACCGGAATGCTGGACAGGTTGATCTTCATGCGTCTGACTCCCCTTGAGTTCTCGTCGGCCAGCGCCTGGTGATCTCTTCCAGGGGCTCGCCGTGAAACCAATGGAACTTGTATCTGCCCTCTCGCTCCACGCGTACCAGTCCGGCAGACTGCAGCACCTCCAGATGCTGCGAGATGGCTTGCCTCGACGAGCCGATGCCGTGCTTGAGCGTGAGCCTGGCGCACAGCTCGAAGAGCGATTGGCCATCGCGGTCGACCAACTCGTCCAGGATCGCCCGTCGGGTCGGATCGGCGATGGCGCGGCAAACCTCGTCCATGATGCTCGGCGGAGCATAGGCAAGTAAAAACTTGCATGTCAAGCCGCTAGGAGATTCTGGGCGTGGCGTGGTGCGCCCGTTCTCTACGTGGATCGGTCAGTCGACTGCAGCTGTGGGTTCTTCTGGCTCGCGAACCAGCAGCACGACCCTTGGGTTCACGAACTCGTAGTCGTCCTTGTCGCTGCCCGGGCGTGCGACCGATTCGAGCTCGAGGACGTTCTCGCCGAGTTGGAGTATGCCCGACGGGATCCGGATGACCTGCTCACCGAAGCTGCCGTCGTGTGGAGACTGGGCGAGCGTGGCGATCTGCCGGCCGTTGATGCGAACCGGGTTGGGGGCCTGTGTGCCCTTGACGAACAACCGGAGCTCGGCACCGCGTAGTGGCAGCGCGGAGTGCGCTCGGGTCATCTCGAATGGGATCTGCAGCACGAGCCCCTCGCTGCGTCGCTGGAACTGGCTGTTGATGCGACCGGAGAATTCGTCGTTGCCGAGGTGCCTGACCTGCGGCTCGGGCTCCATCACGATGACCAGCGGATCGACCTTGCGCAGGCGGACGACGATGCGGCGTTCGAGATCGATATCGCGCTGGGCGATGTTGACCGCGCCGGGCATGTAGCCCTCGTGGGTGGCGGTGAGGGCGGCGTTCTCGGGGATCTGATCGAAGCCGAGCACGAACGAGCCATCGGCCAGGGTGCGGTCCGTGAGGTCGGCGGTGCCCTCGAGGTCGAGCCGTACGCGTGCGCCCTCGATGGGCGCCTGGGTTTGGTCGTCGATGACGATGCCGAAGAGCTCGTAGCGATTCGTCGCGCCGTCGGGCAGCGCGAGCTGGGGCGTGGCAAGGCCGAGCGTTGGCAATTCGAGTTCGAACTCTGGTTCGAGGCCTACCGAGGCAGGGTCCGCGTCCCGGGCGACGTTTCCGGCGGAGAAGGCCCGATCAACGATCACGCTCGAGTCGGCGGCCAGCTGGACCGTTTCGATCCGCTGGATGCCGTCGCTGGCTATCGCTTGGTCTGGTGCGGCCGAGTCGATCGCGCGCTGCAGTGGGTTTACGTCTTGCTCGGCGAGCTGTCGGGTATCGCCGTCGGTCCTCGGCAGTGCCAGGGCCGGTGCGAAGGCGGTCGCTTCCAGGGCGTCGTCGAACGCGTCGGTGCTGGTGGTCGTGTTCTGCAGTTCGCTCGCGACGGTCGAGGAGTCGGCCACGGAGGCGCTCGGCGAGAATGCCGAGGAGTCACCGGCTCGCGCCGAGTCCGCAGCGAGCTGGACGACATCGACCGGTTCCGATCCCACCGTTGACACTGCGGGCGCGTCCAAAGCCAAAGCTGAGGCGCGTTGCAGTGGAGCGTTGCCTTGCTCGCTACTTTCGATATCGCCCTTGGTGGATGATGGCAGGCTGAGTGTCGGGGCGAGCGACGATCCTCCCGGTAGCTCGGCGAGCGCCGTCGAGCTTGGCGCGGTATCAGCGGCGCTGCCCGCGAGCGATGTCGCATCGCCCACAGCACGGCTGGGCGTGAACGCTGATGCATCGCCAAACTCGGTCGATTCAGCGGCGAGGCTGACGGTCGAAGGCGAGCCCGCACCCTCGGCCATTCGTTCGGCGATGGCTCGGCCTATGGCGTCGCCGGTCGGGCGGTTGCTCGACCGTGCGGGCGAGTCGATGCCGGTCTCGGCTTGCGCGAGTGGCGCGGGGGTGGTGGCCTCGGGGAGCGACAGCGACGGAGCTTCGCTTGCGAGTTCGGTGGATTCGGGTAGTTGCGAGCCGCCCGAGGCTATGGCCTGGGCGGGGGGGCGAACGGCGGACTCGCGTGCGGCTTGGGCGCTCGAAAGTGTGGTCGTGTCGGAGACGGTGGCGCGTTCGACCTGGAAGCTCGCTGGGGCTGTTGGCGCTGACGCGGAGGCGTAGACCGATGGCGCGGGCGTGTCCGGTGTACTCGCACGCTCGAGAGCCGCTGGCTCGGACGAGCCGCGCATCTGGTCGGCGATGCTCGATCGCATCGAAGAAGACGAGAGCGCAACGCGTACGCCTTCCTCTGCACCGAACGGCTGGCCGGCATCGGGCGAGACCTGCATCGCCGCGAGCAGCGCCATGAGCCCGGCATGGACGATCAGGCTCGCGAGCACACACTTGGCCATGAGGCCGAGTGTGGCGAGCCGACCTCGCCAGAGCTCGTCGCGCACCGTGCGCCGTAGCAGCGCGAGCAGCAAGACGAGCGCGAGCGCGAGGAGGATCCAGGGCAACAGCGAGAGCAGGTCTCCGCGTGTGGTGACGCGCGAGAGGTACACCTCGCGCGATACGGCTCGAATAAGCGTGCTCTGGCCGTCGGTTTCGGCGACGAAGAAGATGGCGAAGCCCTCGAGGCCGAGCGCGGGATTGAGCTCGTCGCTCTCTGTGTTGATCGATGGGCCGAGCGTGCGAGGGGGTTCGAGCACAAGGCCCGGATCCGAGCTGAGGCGCGAGCGGTACAGGTCGTACGACTCACTGTCTGCTCGGCGCCTCGACGCGAAGTAGAGGAAGTCGCCCGAGGGCGTCGAGGCTGGGCCGAGATCGTCGGCATCGCTGGAGATCTCGGCGAGGTGCCGCGGTGATGCGGAGTCGAGGTCGGTGAGGTACAAGTCGAAGTCAGTAAGTGGTGCCGCATCGGTCGGATCGAGTGACGGCCGAGTTCGGTTGGAAGCGAAGGCGATGGATTCGACGCCGCCAGCACCGGCGAGCGGATGCGGATCGGTGTCGTCGTAGTTCGAGTTGAGCGCGAGTGGCGTGGGCTCTTGCCAGCGTCCGTCCTGGCGGATTGACACCCAGACATCGAGCCCACCCTGGCCTCCGGGGCGGTCACTGGCGAAGTAGAGCCGCTGCCCGTCGGCGGAGATCGCCGGAGCGAGCTCGTTGTCGATGGAGTTCAGCTCGGCGAGCGGGCGGGGTTCGGTCCAGCTGTCACCCACGCGGCCGGCGATGTACAGATCACGGTCGCCGGTGGCGCTTCTGCGAGTGAGCAGCAGCGTGTCGCCATCGGGTGAGATCGCCGGGTCATGGCCGAGGATGGCATCGCCCGTCACGGTGCGGAGCGGTTCGGGCGGTCGCCAGAGGATGTCGCGCACCTGGGCCTGCTCGGCCGAGGCGCGGATGGACTGGTCGTCGGTATAGAACGAGCGCCGGTCGACGTCGAACCACCACCATGCTGCGACCACGCCGCAGGCGAGAGCTCCGAGTGCGAGGGCGGTCAGGATGAAGCGTGAACGCGCGGCCATGGCATCACCCAAGCGGAACGGTATCAAGGAAGGGCTGCTGGGCGCCGGCGGCCTTGCACACGTCGAGCACGCGGGCGATCGTGCCGTAGGGCAGGTCCTTGTCGCCGCGCACCGAGACCTTCTGGTCCGGGTTCACTTGCACGGCATCGGCGACGAGTGAGCGCAGTTCCTCGAGCGAGATAGCCTGCCCGCCGACGATGATCTCGCCCTGGGCGTTGATGTTGATGATGATCTCGCGCAGCATGGTCGAGATCGGGCCTGCCGCCTCGGCTTCGGGGAGCGCGATCGCAAGCTCGCGCTCGCTCTGCTGGTACGTCGTGGCGACCAGGAAGAAGATGAGCAGCAAGAACACCATGTCGATGATCGGCGTCATCTCGATGCTCGGGGCATCCTCGTTGCGCTTCTTGCCGATCAGCATCGATCAGCCCTCCACGCCGGCGGGCATTGGCTCGTTCACCGAACTGACGGGGACAGCGCCGTTCTGACTTGGTGAAGCGAACTTCGGTGCGGGCGGGCGCTCGAGCACGTATCGCTCGACGAAGTCGACGGCGATGCGATCGAGCTCGCGGGCCAGCCGATCGACCTTGGACGACAGCCAGTGATAGAAAATGATGGTGGGCATGGCGACGAGCAGGCCGGCGGCGGTGGTGATCATGGCCTCGTAGATGCCGCCCGCGAGGAGTTCGGCCTTGCCCAGGCTGTCGCCCGAGATCGCGACGGTCTGGAACGCGCGGATCATGCCGAAGATCGTGCCGGTGAGCCCGAGCAGTGGGGCGACGGCCGCGATGACCGTGAGCACGCGCAGGCGGCGGCGGAGCAGGAATAGCTCGTTCTCGCCCGCGGCCGTCAGATGCTTCTCGACGACCTCGTTCGAGTGGCCGAGCTTGTCGAGCCCCGCGGCGATGACTCGAGCGGCGGGGCTGTCGTTCTTCTTGCAAACCGCGCGTGCCTGTTCCGTGTCTCTCGTTTCCATCGCGTCGTGCAGCTTCTTCTCGAAGCCCGGCACAATGACACGGGGCAAACGCAGCACGGCCAAGCGTTCGAGCACGACGGCGACCACGACGAGCGAGCACAGGGTGATCGGGATCATCATGATCCCGCCCTTGGTGGCGAGCTCGAAGACCGATGGTGTTGCGGCTTGGGCGAGGAGTGAGGTTACAGAGTCCAAGGGTGTGTTCGAGAGCACGGGTTAGCCTCCTCGCTCGCTGGTTCGTGTGCCGCCGGGGCCAGCGATGGCGGCGAGCCGTTCGCCCGCCGCGGTCGCCCAGGGGCTCTCGGGGAATCGCTCGCGCACTTCGCGATACTGCGCGCGGGCCTCGCCGATCTTGGACATCGCCTCGAAGCATCGGCCGGCCTCATACAGCGCTGCGGCGCTCCATTTCGGTGCGGCGTGCAGGATGTCGACGCGGAGCAGCTCGCGGACGGCCTCTTCGTGCTCTCCGAGCGCGAATAGGCACTCTCCGAGCTGGAACTGTGCGCGGGCGGCGGTCTCGCCCTTGTGCTTGTCGGCCACGGTGCGGTAGTGTGCGATTGCCTCGCGCTGGTTCTTCCCATTCTCAAGCGCCCAGCCGATGCCGAACTCGGCCATGTACCACCGGGGTGATCGCGGGTGCTCGCGGCGATGGCGTTCGTAGGCCCGTTGGCTCAGACGCCAATCTTGAGCAGCGGCTTGGGCCTCGCCGAGGCGGAGCAGTGCCGCGTCGCTGTCGACGTCGCTGGATTGATCTCGTAAGGCGACGTCGAACTGGGCGGCCGCATCCTTGCTGCGTTTGAGCGCGAGAAGCGACTCGCCGAGGAGCATGGCGCCCGGTCCGGCGAGCGTGCCGAGGTCGCGGTTGTCGAGCAGGCTCACGACGGCGCGATGCTCACCGAGCTGGTACCGCGACCACGCGGCCTTGTAGGCGGCGCTTGCGCGAACCGAGTCGTCGATGTCTGCTGCGGCTGCGAAGGGCTCCAGCAGCGACGCCGCTTCGGCGAATTGCTTGCGTTGGATCTGTAACTCGGCGAGGTCGAGTGCCGCGAAGGGGGCGGTGGGGGAATCGGATTGTGCGGCGCGGGCGAGGCTTGGTTCGGCTTCGGTTTGGCGGCCGAGCTCGATGAGGCTCTTGGCGAGCGCGTAGTCGTAGATCGCACGGGTGTTGGCGTCGAAGCCGATCTCGTCGACTTCGAAGTCGTCGCTGAGTTCGGTCGCGTCCTCGTGGTTCCCGGCTCTGCTCAGCGCGATCACACGCCAGGCTTGCGCGACGCTGGGCATACCTCGGAGGATGTCGGCGGCGTCGTCGGGGCGACCGGCGTTGAGCAGCACGCGGGCGCGATCGACCGCGATGGAGCGCGCCATGTCGTTTCCGCCGGCCGACGCGGCTAGGGCATAGAGATCTGCTGCGCGCTCGGCGTCGCCCTGCCTGCTGGCGATCGCGGCGAGATGCCGGTACGCGTGCGGGGCGAAGCGTGACTCGCCGTGCTGGGCGATCAGGCGTTGCAGCACGCGATCCGCCTGCGCGTCCTCGCCCATGAGCACGAGCGCCTGGCCCAGCTCGAACCCGGCGTGCGCGGCGTGGCGCCCCTGTGGCCAGGAGGACAAGACCTGTTGCAGCGCCTCGATGCCAGAATCGAGGTTGTTCTGGCGGAGGCGAGACAACGCGAGCTTGAACGTTGCGGACTCGGACTGTGGGCCAGAGCGGCCGGCGGCTTCGATATACTGGCCGTAACCACGCTCCGCTTCGGGCCACCGCGAGTCTTCGAACGCGATGTCTGCGAGCGTGAACAGGGCCGGCCGGAACTCGGGCTTGGTTTCCGGGCCAACCACGACCGCGCGCAGGTGCTTCATGGCATCGACGCTGCGTCCGAGCGCGTGCAGGCTCATGCCCAAGCGATATCGAGAGCGCTCGGCGAGCTGCGCGTCTGCCGAATCGACGAGCGTCGCGAAGTCGCCGGCTGCGCTCTCATGATCGCCAGCGCGATAGGCCGACTCCCCGCGGATGAAACGAGCGCCTGGGTTGAGTCGGTGCCTTGGGAACGACTCGATGAATCGATCGGCCAGCGCCGCGGCGGCGTCCGTATCACCGGCTTCCAGCGTGAGCGAGGCCTGGGCGTAGAGCGCATCGGCGGCCATCGCGTGGTCGCCATGATCGCGGAGGTACGTCGCGAACGCGTCCGCCGCGGCCTCGGTCTCGCCACCCCGCTGGAGCGCCACGGCAAGGTCGTATCGCATCTCGGCTCGCAGCGGGCTCCGTCGGTGCTCGTCGAGCGCACGCTTCAGTCGCTCTGCTGCTTCGGCCGATCGATCGCGACGCAGATCGGCCTTCGCACGCCAGTACGCGATGTCGTCCTGCAACGCGTCGTCGGCGGAACGCTCGGCGCGGTCGAGGGCTCGGGTAGCTTCGCGCGGGCGATCGTCGTCGAGTAGCGCAAGGCCCAGCTCGTATTGCGTGATGCCCGGCTCGTGCCGGGGGTGCTGGTCGGCCAGTGTGGTCAGGAGGTCGGCGGCCGCATCGCTCTGGCCACGCGTGCGCAAGAGCGATCCGAGCGCGAGCATGGCGTCGGGACGTACACGCTCGCTGCCCTGCGACATCGTTCGTTGATAGGCGCCGATGGCCTCCTCTTCGAGCTTGGCCCGCCGCAGGGCGTTGGCGCGTTCGAGCATGGCCAGTGACGCGAGTTCGTCCACGCCGCGTCGAGGGATCGCGCGCTCGAACCACTCGGCGGCTCGCGCGTGATCGGCCGTTCGACGGGCCTGAGCGTTCTGCGATATTCCGGCGAAGAAGGAAGCCCGCCGAAACGCGGCGTTGTCCTCGGCGATCCGCTCGGCATGGTTGTCGTATGCCTGGACAGCCTGGGTATGTCGGCCGGCGCGGGCCAACGCCTCGATCTGGAGCGAAGCCGTGCCGGGCCAGGCGGCGTGGTCTCGGTGGCGCACGGCCGTATCGGCCGCGTCCGCAGCGCGCGCGTAGTCCTTGAGCCGCATGAGCACGTGCAGTCGCAGCACATCGGCGTCGGCTCTGAACTCAAACCGAGACCCACGTTCCAGGCGGCCGAGCGCTTCGAGGGCCTGGCGGTTCTGGCCGAGGTTAAAGCGCGCAACGGCGAGGCCGTAGCGCGCTTCGTCACGCGCCGCCGGTTCGTCGAGCGCGCGCAGCGCGTCGGCGTACTCGGCCGCGGCCTGGTCGTACAGGCCGCGTTGGAGCATGCCGTTGGCCGTCCGCAGCGACCGTGAGCCATCCTGAGCTAAGGCGGACGCCGAAACGGCGGCCACCACCGCGATCGCGAGACGGGCGCGCATGGGCACCTCCACGACGGGATCTGTTCTGCTTCTCTCCGCCCACGCGCCTCCCTGCGCGCGGCCCGGTCCATGGAGAGTCTTTAGGAAAGCTGGCCCGTCGCGCTTCACGCGCGCGACGCGTTTTCACCCATGTTCGTGCGTGCAAAACGCGAACTAGTGTGTACGAACTCGATGCAAGCGCATGCGGGCACGACGCTTAGAAAACTCGCAGAAAAAGTGCGCTATCCCGTCATCGCGATCGGCTCGCCATCATCGCCAATCACTGCTGGAAACCCGCCTTCTTGCCAGAGTCGTGTGGCTTCATGCAGGCGTTAATTCGAGGAGGAGACGAAGTTCCACAAGATGTAGCGTGGGCCGTCCATCGTGGCACCACCGAGGATCATGAGTCGGGTTGGTGTTCGTGCCTGAACGCACACTGTCTGACCGGGCTTGAGCACGAGCATCTGCTGAGGTTCGTACCGCGTGTCGGCGATCTCGATCTCGCCGGTAGTCGCGTAAAGCGCCCGCTCCTCGGTGGTCGCCGGGATGGTCAGCCGCGAGCCGGCCTCGAGCGCAACATCGACGTAGAGCGTCGGCCACTGTGTTTCGACGGGCGAGGCCACGCCCTGGAACTCGCCGAGGACGATCCGGCCGGTGACGCCCTGATCCTCAAACGTGGGCAGGTCGGCTTTGGCGGCGTGGACGAACGCGGGCTGGTCGTCCTCATGGGCCTTGGGCTGGGCGACCCAGCTCTGGATGCCGAAGATGCGCGAAGGGTTCAGCCGGACGTCCTCGCCGGTGCGCTCGGAGTGTGTGATGCCCCGCCCGGCGGTCATGAGGTTGACGTCGCCCGGCAGGATGCGCTTGTCGGTGCCCAGCGAGTCCTTGTGGTCGATCGAGCCCTCGACGAGGTAGGTGATCGTCGACAGGCCGATGTGCGGGTGGGGGCGGACGTCCAGCCCGCGGCCCGAAAGGAACTCGCCCGGGCCCATCTGATCCCAGAAGATGAACGGGCCGACCATGCGTCGGGATCGAAACGGCAACGCCCGGCGGACCTCGAACCCACCGATGTCGCTGACACGCGGGATGATGACCATCTCGACCGCCTCGGGGCAGTCGGTCGTGCAGCTTGGGTCGCTCGATGGCAGCCAGCTCATGGGTGCTCCAAAGTCCTGGCGTCAGATACGGGGCTGATCGTGGACGGTACGCTCATGCTCGACCTCGCCGGTGTGTTTGGTGCTCGCGGGCTCGAACAGCATAACCGAGGCACCGGTGGGCGCGAAGGGGCAGTGCTCGACACCTCTGGGCACGACGAACACGTCTCCGGCCTTGAGCGGCACCTCGCGATCGCGCAGCTTCATGATCAGTTCTCCCTCGACGACGTAGAACAACTCGTCCTCGTCGGCGTGCGCGTGCCACACGAACTCGCCCTCGAGCTTGGCGAGCTTGACATGCTGGCCGTTGAGCTCGGCGATGATGCGCGGCGACCAGGTCTCGTCGAACTCGCCGAGCTTGTCTCGAAGGCTTATGGCGTTCATGGGTTCGGGCTCTCCTGGGGGTGTGCGTGTTGATAGATCTGGAGTGCTGTGCGGCCGCGCTTCGCTCGGATCCAGTTCAGCGGCTTGTGCACCATGCGCTTCCCAACGATCCAGCGCTCAAGAGTGTACTTGCCGGGCATGTCCAGCACGAGGAAGCCGACGACGATCGTGAGTATGCCCTGGCCCGGCAGCATGAGCATGGCGATGCCCGCGAGCACGAGCAGCGTGCCGACGATATTGCGGGCAACGAACACGACGAACCGCAGCACCGGGTGGAGGTGGGCCCATCGGCTGGGCGGGCGTTGCTCATGGGCGAAGTAGTCAGCGGGGATCAACGCGATGAGCCAGGGCATCGCGACGAGGCTTGCGACAAAGACCGCGGCCGAGGCGATCCCCACGGACCAGAGGAGGCCTTGGTGGGACTCGGCGAATGTCAGCACGGGCTCCAGCACGCCTTCGAAGACCTCTCCATTCGCTTGCACCGAGGGTAGATCATCCGACGTTTAGTCAGGGTCAACCCGATGTGCCGCCGGCGGCTGATTGACCCAGGGCCCCAGCCTCGGTATTGATTTGGAGATGCAAGCCAGCTCATTGCACCATCACACCCATTCAAGCCACCCCGTTGACCGGGGCTTTGGCGTTGTGGTGTGCTGACGGGCTGAACGAGCGAGCCCCAGAGACCAGACGCCGGCCGAACCGGCGATTAGCGGTCTGGGGCGAGTGACCACCAGAGCGTGAGCGTCGGAGGCCGGCACCCGATTTCCCGGGAGGCCAGTGTGACATCCGCTTCGACAGACATCGAGCCGCAAGCCGAATCGCAAAGCGCCACGAGCGTTGGTGACCTGCACTTAGCGCTGCCCAAGGGACGCATGCACGATGGCGTTCTGGACCTCATTCGTGCTGCGGGCGTCAGCGTTGGACGCAGCGAGCGTGGGTATCGCCCAAAGCTCGGCCTCAACGGCGTGGAGTGCAAACTGCTCAAGCCGCGTGCGATCGTGGAGATGCTCGCCATCGGTCGGCGTGACTTCGGATTCGCGGGCGCGGATTGGGTCGAGGAAGACATCGCCGCGGGAGAGCCTGGCTCGCGGCCCGTCGAGTTGCTGGACACCGGCCTCGATCCGGTTCGCCTCGTCGTTGCGGCGCCAGTCGGCGCGCTCGACGGCGGCTCGCTGCCGGCGCGAGGGATTGACGGACGACCGCTGGTGATCGCCAGCGAGTACGTCGCGCTGACACGCCGGTGGATCGAAGAGCGGGGCATCGAGGCCCAGGTGTTGCGTTCGTATGGCGCGACCGAGGTGCTGCCGCCGGAGGATGCGGACGCGATCGTCGACAACGTGGCGACCGGGGCGACGCTCGCCGCCAATGGGCTGGCCGTGTGCGGCGAGGTGATGCGCTCGTCGACGCGGCTGTATGCGTCGGTCGCCGCGATGGACGACCCGTCGAAGCGGACGCGTATCGAGGACTTTGCCGTCTTACTCGATTCGGTGCTGCAGGCCCGCAAGCGGGCGCTCATCGAGGTGAATGTGTCGGCCGATCGGCTGGACGCCGTGGTCGCCGCGCTGCCGTGCATGCGGCAGCCGACGGTTTCGACGCTGCACGGTCAAGAGGGTTACGCGGTGAAGGCGGCCGTGCCGCGTGAGCAATTGGCGTCGGTGATCGGTGCCCTCCGCACTGCGGGCGGCACGGACGTGATCGTGACCACACCACAGCAGATCGTGGCGTGATGGGAGGCGAGATGGCAACCGCTGAGAAGACTCAATCTGGTGTCCGCCCCTCGGAACGGGTGGTGTCGGCCCGTGCGTACGCGGCCCCGGTGTACGCCCCGTCGATCGTGCTCCGACTGGATAGCAACGAAGGGCCCGAGCCCTCGTCCGATCTTCGGCTGGCGCTCGACGGGGTGTTGAGCGAGGCCGTGCGGCGGTACCCGGTCGCGAGCGATCTCGAGCGGGACATTGCGCAGCAGTTCGGCGTTGACCCATTGCGCGTCGTCGTGACCAATGGAGGCGATGAGGCGATCGACCGGATCTGCCGCGCGATGATCGAGCCTGGGCGCGGCTTGCTGACGCACGATCCGGTGTTCGAGATGATCCCGCGGGCGGCTCGGCTGTCGGGCGGAGAGGTCTCGACGGTGCGCTGGATCGAGGGTGCGCTCGACGTCGATGCAATGATCGAGCGCATCGACGAGCGTGTTGGCGTGGTCGCGGTCGTGAGCCCATGCAACCCGACGGGTGCGACCGTGGGGTCGGATGATCTGCTGCGGCTGGCCGACGCGGCGCAGCGATTTGGGGCCGTACTGCTTGCCGACCTTGCGTACGTCGAGTTCGCAGACGAAGATCCGACGACCGCTCTGCTCGAGTGCGACAATGTGGTGGTGGTGCGCACGTTCTCGAAGGCGTTCGGGCTTGCGGGATTACGCGTGGGGTACGCGATCGCTTCAGAGGCCGTCGCCGGCTGGATGCGATCGGTCGGTGGGCCATACCCGGTGTCGGGGCCAGCCCTCGCCGTCGCGCGAGAGGCGCTGGCCATCGACAACTCCGCGTATATCGAGCGTGTGCGGGCGGAGTGCGAAGATCTGATCGACCGAGTTCAGTCTTGCGGCGGCCGTCCGCAAGCTTCATCTGCCAACTTCGTGCTCGCGCGATTCGAAGATGCCGAGACGGTGTGGACGCGGCTGGCCGACGCCGGCGTGGCGGTTCGCCGCTTTGTCGCACGTGCTGGTTTGGAGGATGCGCTGCGCGTCTCGTTGCCTGGTGATCCCAAGTCCTTCGCCTACTTGCTCGATGCACTCGAGTATGCCATGGGCCGCGGGCCGATGCCAGAGTGGCGTGTGCCGTCTGGTAGCCGCCGAGGTTCGGCAACACGCTCAACCAAGGAGACGAGCATCCGCTGCGCGGTGGCACTGGACGGCACGGGAGCTTCTGAGGTTCGCACGGGGCTGGGCTTCCTCGACCACATGCTGACGGCGCTCGCGCGTCACTCGAGCATCGACATCGAGCTGGCGTGCCGGGGCGATCTTGAGGTTGACGACCACCACACGGTCGAGGACTGCGCTTTGGTCCTCGGGAGCGCGATCGATGATGCGCTGGGCCGGCGTGCGGGCATCGCTCGATTCGCCGAGGCATACGCGCCGCTCGACGACGCGCTGTGCCGGGCGGTCGTTGATCTCTCCGGTCGGCCAAGCGCGCACGTGGTCCTCGATCTCAAGCGAGATCTCGTCGGTGATGTGGCCGCCGAGAACATCGAGCACTTCGTGCGCTCGTTGGCCGATCGGCTGCGAGCGGCCATCCACCTGGACACCGTGCGCGGCGAGAACGACCACCACAAGGCCGAGGCTGGGTTCAAGGCCCTCGCCCTCGCGCTCGGCCGGGCAGTCCGCGTTGTTCGGCCGGACGGCGAGGCCCCCTCGACGAAGGGGGTGCTGTGATGCCGCGTGAAGTCGCAATCATCGATACGAGCGTGGCGAACAACGCTTCGGTCCGCGCCCTGTTCGAGCGGCTTGGCCTGCAAGCCCGGCTGACCTGCGATGTCGAGGATGCGATCGAGGCGGACGCCCTCGTGCTGCCGGGCGTTGGTGCGTTTGGCGCGGGCATGGGCCTGCTGGACGAGTGCGGGCTCCGCGAGCCGATTCGTGAGCGTGTTGCCCAGGGCCGGCCGACGCTGTGCGTGTGCCTCGGGTTGCAGATGCTGTTCGAGCAGTCCGAAGAGTCGCCGGGAGTGACAGGGCTCGGCGTTTGTGCCGGCGGCGTCACGGAGTTTCCAAACTCGGTTGTGCGGCCGCAGTTTGGCTGGAATCTCGTGCCCGCGGGTGCCGCAGACGACGGCGGATACGCGTACTTCGCCAATACGTACCGGGTGACGCAGGCCCCCGAAGGCTGGGACGTCTCGTGGAGCGAGCATGGCGGCCGGTTCGTCGCGGCGATGCGCCGAGGCGGGGTGCTGGCGTGCCAGTTCCACCCGGAGTTGTCCGGCGCATACGGCGCGAAGCTTGTCGATTCGTGGCTGCGCACGGCGGAAGTGGGCACGCCATGCTGACGCAACGCATCATCCCATGCCTCGACATCCGAGATGGCCGCGTCGTCAAGGGCGTGCGCTTCCAGGGTCTGCGCGATGCGGGCGATCCGGCCGAGCTCGCGCAGTCATACGAGCAGCAAGGAGCCGACGAGCTTGTCGTGCTCGATGTGTCGGCGACGCGCGAGGGCAGGGCGGCCGCGCTGCACACGATCGAGGACATCCGACGCGTCTTGGGGATCCCGTTAACCGTGGGAGGCGGCGTGCGCACGTTGGACGATGCGCTCGCGTTGCTCGCTGCCGGTGCCGACAAGGTCGGTGTGAACACGGCTGCGGTCGAACGACCCTTGATCCTGACCGAACTCGCGGATCGGGTCGGGAGGCAGTGCGTGGTGCTTTCTGTCGACGCTGCGGCGAACGGCGAAGGCCAGCCTGGGTGGTGCGTGGTCACCCACGCCGGCACGCAACGGCTTGATCTGGATGCCGTCCTGTGGGCGGAGCAAGGGCAATCGTTGGGCGCCGGCGAGATCTTGCTTACCAGCTGGGATCGCGATGGGACGCTGTCGGGGTATGACACGGCGCTGTTGCGTGAGGTATGCCGGTCGGTGCGCATCCCTGTTGTCGCGTCAGGAGGGGCAGATTCGGCAGCGCACATGCACGAAGCGTTCGAGGCCGGCGCTTCGGCCGTGTTGGCGGCGTCGATCTTCCACGATGGGCGGCACACCGTCGCATCGATCAAGCAAGAGCTCGCGGGCCAAGGGGTGGAGGTGCGCCGATGATCGTGCCGTCGATCGACATCATGGATGGGCAAGCCGTCCAACTCGTGGGCGGTAAGGAGAAGGCTCTTGAGGCTGGCGATCCCAGGCCGCTCGCCGAGCGGTTCGGACGTGTGGGCGAGGTCGCGGTGATCGATCTCGACGCCGCGATGGGGCGCGGGAGCAATGCGGAGCTGATCGAAGAACTGCTCGCGATCGCGCCGTGCCGCGTTGGTGGTGGCATCCGCGACGTCGAGGCCGCGCGCCGTTGGCTCGACGCCGGCGCCCGGAAGGTGATCCTTGGTACGGCGGCGAGGCCGGAGATTCTCCGAGAGTTGCCGCGAGATCGTGTCATCGCTGCGCTGGATGGCGTCGATGGTCGCGTGGTCGTCGAGGGCTGGCAGGCCGAAACCGGTGACCTCGTTGAGGATCGCATCGATGAGCTTCGGCAGTACGTCGGCGGCTTTCTTATCACGTTCGTCGAGATCGAGGGGCGGATGACGGGCCTGCCGATCGAACGTGTGCGCGCACTCGCGGCACGGTGTGGTGATGCGCGGCTCACAGTCGCTGGCGGGGTGCGAAGTGCCGATGACGTTCGCGAGGCGGACGAGGTTGGGGCCGATGCGCAGGTTGGCATGTCCCTCTACACGGGTGCGATGGGCCTTGCGGACGGCTTCTGCGCACCGCTACAGAGTGATCGCGACGATGGGCTCTGGCCGACGATCGTGTGCGATGAGCGTGGCAGTGCGCTCGGGCTTGTGTACTCGAGCCTCGAAAGCGTGCGCGCGGCGATCGATTCGGGCAAGGGTGTGTACTACTCACGCTCGCGTGGTGGGCTGTGGAAGAAGGGTGAGTCCTCTGGGAATACCCAGCGGCTCCTCCGGATCGAGGCCGACTGCGACCGCGACGCATTGCAGTTCATCGTGGAACAGGACGGCTCGGGCTTCTGCCACCTCGGCACTCGGTCGTGCTTCGGGGCGGCGCGTGGGCTGGGAGTGCTCGATCAGACCTTGCGTGAACGCATGGCGTCCGCGCCCGAGGGGTCGTACACGCGGCGGCTGTTTGATGACGTGGCTCTACTGGACTCGAAGCTACGAGAAGAAGCGGGCGAGTTGTGTGAGGCCGCAACGCCCGAAGAGGCGGCGTGGGAGGCGGCCGATGTGATCTACTTCGCGTTGGCGGCCGCGCGGCGGCATGGTGTGGGCCTTGCAGATATCGAACGGGAACTGGAAAGACGCTCCCTGCGCGTGAGTCGGCGGGGCGGGGAGGCAAAGGCATGAAGCTCAACAGGATCGATGCCGAGGACGCGCGTCGCGGTCGACGGCCGGCCGTGTCGTCGCAGGTGCTCCGTGACGCGGGACAGATCGTTGAAGCCGTCCGAGAGCGGGGGGCCGCCGCGGTGCGCGAGTACGCTGAGCGTTTTGGTGATGCCGAGCCGGGCGCCCCGATTGTTGTCGGCCAACGTGAGATGGCAGGAGCGCTCGACTCGATCGATGCAGAAGCTCGGCATGTGTTGGAACGAGTAGCCGCCCGAATCCGTTCGTTCGCCGATGCCCAGCGTGGCATGTACTCAGATATCACCACACCTACGCCAGGAGGTGAGGGCGGGCACACCGTTGAGCCGGTTGTCGCGGCGGGGTGCTATGCGCCCGGTGGCCGATACCCACTGCCGTCTTCGGTGCTGATGACCGCGGTTACGGCTCGGGCCGCCGGTGTCGATCGCGTGGTGGTGGCCTCTCCCCGACCGACTGCCGAGATGCTCGCGGCGGCGGCCATCGCCGGAGCCGACGAGTATCTGTGTGTCGGCGGCGCGCACGCGATCGCGGCACTCGCGTACGGCTTCGATGAGATTGCACCAGTCGATGTTGTTGTCGGGCCAGGCAACGCCTGGGTGACGGCCGCCAAGCAGTTGGTCATGGGACGCGTTGGCATCGACATGCTCGCCGGTCCGAGCGAGTTGCTCGTTATCGCCGATGAGACTGCGGACGCGGCAGTAGTCGCCGCAGACCTGCTGGCCCAGGCCGAGCACGATGCCGATGCGTCGGCCATGCTGGTGACGACGTCGTCTGAGTTGGCCGATGCGGTGGATGAAGAACTCGCCGCACAGATCCAGGCGTTGTCGACAGTGGAGACCGCGCGGCTGGGCATCGCGAATGGCTTTTGTTGCGTGGTCGACACTATCGATCGAGCGATTGCCGTCGCTGATGACATCGGGGCCGAGCACCTGGAGGTTTGCACGCGTGATGCCGAGACCGTCGCCGCTCGCGTGCGGCATGCGGGCGGCGTGTTCGTTGGCGAACGCTCGGCCGAAGTGTTCGGCGACTACGGATTTGGGCCGAACCACACGCTGCCGACCGGTGGTACGGCCCGGTACATGGCCGGCTTGTCGGTGGCCCACTTCCTGCGCCTGCGGACGTGGCTGCGCATCGACGACCCCGCGGGTGCCGAGGCGGCTGCGGCGGATGCGATCGCGCTGGCCCGCATGGAGGGGTTAGCGGGTCACGAGGCTTCAGCGGCGGCGCGCATGCAAAAGGCGGCAACGCCCTGAGCGCTGGTGCCCGCGTGTAGAAAGACGCAATGACTCAGATCAACGCTCGACGGTGAACTCGATCTCGTCGAGGCCGAGGCGTCCGATCGACGAGCCGCCGCCTTCGGCAAACTCGAAGCGGATGGCCGCGATCTCGCCCAGGTTCAGGCCCGAGCCCTGAGCGAGGAAGTCGCTGAGGCGGACTCGCACGGTGCCGTACTCGTTCTGCCAGCCGACGCCGCTGCCCGCGCCCGCGCGCTGGTAGGGCTCCGAAGCGCCCGCGTCGTAGGCGCCGATGTGGATCGTGCTTCGGACACCGGCTTGATCGACGAGCGTGACGTTGAACGTGAGAGGCGCCAACTCGGCGATCGTGTTCGGGTGTCGCGTGCCCTGGCAGACGCGGAAGCTCAGGTGATCGAATCCGGTGACGTCGGCGAGCGACGGCAGCACCGCAAACTCGATGAACGAAGCGCTATCGAAGTCGAAGACCAGGCCCGCCGATGTGTCCTGCGCGTAGAACGCGTAGTTCATGCCGTTGGAGGGCTCACTTCCGATCCAGGTCAGCGAGCCGTTCGCGTCTTCCTGGCGCACCTCGGCGGCGTTCGCGACTCCAACGGTGACAGCGCCGCCCGAGCTGCTCTGGCTCACACTCGGGTTACTCTGGAAGTCATCGATCACGCGGCTGGTGCTGTCGGCTTCGCTGGAGCGGTACATGTGGATGAGCGTGGTCGTGTCCATCACACCCAGCGGTTTGAAGCCGTCCCAGGCCCGAGTGACATAGTCGATGGCGTCGAAGTTGCCCTCGCCATAGTGCTTGATGAGCGCCGTCCAGATGGCCTTGGCGATCTGCTGCGCCTCGGTGCGACCGATCTCGGTCGAGACCGGGCCCTGGAAGTTGCGGAATCCGCAGCAATTGAACACGTTGTGATCGGCGCCGTGGATGTATGTCGAGTGCTTGAAGCCCGTGGCCCGGTCATAGTTTCGGAAGGGGATCGTCTGACCTCCGAAGCTGCTCGGGCTCCCGCTGATGTCACCGTCCGCAGCGCCCCAGATCATGTGGAAGTTCACGTCGCCCGGATCGGCCTGATAAGGCGAGCCACCGAAGCTGCCAAGGCTGTTCGCCGCGATCGAGCTCACCAGCACGATGTCGTCCACGGTGTAGTTCGAGGGCGTGAACAGGCCGTGGTCGAGGCGCTCTGCGCCGATGTTGCACTCGCGTCCGCCCAGGCTGTGGCCGATCCACACGATGCGCGAGCTGTCTATGAGCCCGTTGAGCACGCCGCCCGCGATGGACGCCTGCTCGCCGATGAGCGCATCGGTGTGCTGCAGCGGCCGGTTGCCCGTGCCACTGAAGTCGTTCTGCACGCTGATGCTCACCCAGCCCCAGCTGCTGAGCTGGTCTTGCAGGTAGTCGTACCAGCGATAGTCGTGGCCGCCGCCGTGCACGATGACGGCGATGGGCAGCGGCCCGACATCGGCAAGCTCGGCCGGATAGTTCAGCCGGAGTACGCCGCGCGAGCTGCTGCTATCGATCATGGTCGGCGTGAGCGGGCCCATCTCGGCGATGTTGGTGAACACGCTGAAGCCGTTTGCATCGGCCGCATCGAGCTCCAGGCCGTCGATGTAGTCGCCCTCGCCGAGCTCACCGTCGCCGTTGACATCGACCACGAGGTCATAACCGATGGAGACGTCCAGCCCTTGCGTCGAGGCGAGGCTGCCGCTACCCGTGAGCGCGACGGGTGCCGTCTCGATCGAAGTCGCCGAGAACGTGTGGGCCTGCGGCATGCCGCGCACGTCAACGAGCGTGGGATCGCCCACCCATTGCAGATTCGTCTTGCTCGCAACGATGTAGAGGTCGGCCGACTGTCCGACGATGCTGGGGAATCGATCCGGGTCGATCGCGAGAAAGACTGTCTGACCCTCGTTGAAGGCGCGCGTGGCCTCGAACCACGGATATTCATCCAGGGGAACTCCGGCCATCTGGAGGTTGACGGGCTCGAGCGGGCATCCCTGGTCGAACTCGGTTTGGAACTCGAGGAAGTCGAACAGCGTGAGCTCGCCGTCGCCATCGAAGTCGGCGGCGAGGTCGCCGAGCGTGAACAGGTTCTGGAACTCCAGGAAGTCGAACACCGTCAGCTGGCCGTCCCCGTCGAGGTCGGCCCGGCACGTGGTGTCGGGGTTTGCGAGCGTCGCCCCGGCACAGGCCAACACCGCCGCGGCAACGATCGAGGTCGCGCGCTTCGCCATCGCTTCTCTCCTTCGGCATCAGATTGGAAACCGGGCCCCAGTGGCCCACGAGTGAGACGATACCAAGGCCCCGGCTCGAAGGCCTGGGCCTACCCCTCAATCCGCACGGGAAAGCCCGGTGGATGCCCACTGGATCGATATTCTCGGAACATGCGTCGAAGTCCGGCGAGCGAGGGACGCCGGGTTCGGAAACGGTGCGGGTGGGATTCGAACCCACGGAACCCTGACGGGCTCATTGGTTTTCAAGACCAACGCCTTCAACCACTCGGCCACCGCACCCGGATTCTCGGACGCGAGCACGGTAGGTCGGTGCCGGGGCGGCCGAGAGTCCGAGCCGAATCGCGGGCATCGCTGGAATCGACGAGTCGGGTTTCAGTTCGGACCGGAACGGACCGATGCTTCCTGCTGGAAAGGACGGTGCCGTGACCGGTGCGGAGACGAACAGCTTGCCAACCGTGCTCATCGCCGACGATGAGCACCACATCCGCTTCATGCTGGAATGGAAGCTGAAGTCTCACGATGTCAACATCCTGACCGCAGCCGATGGTCGCACGGCCCTGTCGCTCGCCAAGAAGCACCTCCCCGCACTCATCATCAGCGATTACCAGATGCCGTATCTCGACGGCGTCGGGCTGGTGAAGTCGCTCGCCGAGGATCCGAACACCGCGGAGATCCCGGTCATCCTGCTCACGGCGCTCGAGCATCGCATTAGCCGAGCCGATCTGGTGGACACCAGCGTCGAGCACATCCTCCGCAAGCCGTTCCGGCCGTCCGAGCTATTGGAGCTGGCGGCCGACTATCTCCAGGCGTACAGGGGTCGACGAGGCGAGGTAGCATGAGCGAAAACGGTCCCGATCAGCGCGACCTCGTTGTCGTCCAGTGGTCATCGCTCCACGGCTTTTCCATCGATGACGGCATCGAGTCTGAGCTGATCGAGCGTTTGTCGTCCACCGATGCGCACGAGCAGATGGAACGCATCGCGCGCTTGGGCCCGACATCGGTCGATGGCCAAGAGCTCCTTCCCGGCATCCACATCGTGGGATTCAGCCAGGGCAGCGATCCGACATCTCGCCGCCAATGCGATGTCGTGCTCTCGATCGATCCGCCGGAGGCTTCCTCGCCTTCGGCGAGCCTCGGCCACGTGCTCCGGCTGTGCGAGCTTGGCCAGTGGGCGTGGGACCGCGAGCAGGACGTCATCCGATCGCGCGATGAGCTGATCAGCACGTTCAGCGAGCAGCTCTCCGAGTCGTACGAGCACATCAGCCTGTTGCTGTTCGTCGGCCGGTTCATGAACCACGTGACCAACCCGCTGACGGTCATGCAGACCGTGGCCCAGGAAGTCCGCCGGACGATGAAGTACGGCTGGCTGGCGATGGTCGTGCTCTCCGATCGCGGGGCGGCCGAGAGCCTGGCCGGCACGTCGACCACCATCGGTGATCTGCCATGCTCGATGTTCGCGCTCAACCAGGCGTGCGATGAGTACGCGCGCGTGCATCCGGCAGACGCGTGGACACGGGTCATCGACTCGAATGATCCGATCATCGGGAAGCTCGTCCAGACCGAGATGCTCATCGAGCCGATCACGCACCGCGGCCGGACCGTGGGCATGGTGGTGTGTGGAAACAAGGGTGGTCGCAAGAGCGACATCGACAGCGTCGACATCCAGATCCTTGACGCGGTCGCCGACCTGCTGGGCGTGTTCCACGACAACCTCCGGCGGCACGAGGAACAGGTCGCGATGTTCTTAGGCACCGTTGGTTCGCTCACCGCGGCGATCGATGCCAAGGACGCGTACACCCGAGGCCACTCCGAGCGGGTCGCTTGGGGCGCGCGAGAGCTCGCGCTGGCCATCGGCCTTGACGAAGCCACGGCAGAGCGGGCCCACCTGGCCGGCCTGCTGCACGACATCGGGAAGATCGGCGTGCCCGAGACGGTGCTGACCAAGAAGGGCCGCCTGACCGAGAACGAATTCGACATGATCAAGCGGCACCCGCGCATCGGGTTCGACATCCTGCGCGGCATCCCCAGCCTCGAGGACGTGCTCCCCGGCGTGCTGCACCACCACGAGCGGTGGGACGGCAAGGGCTATCCGACCGGCGCCGCCGGCGAGGAGATCAGCCTCTTTGGTCGCATCCTTGCTGTCGCCGACGTGTTCGATGCCCTCAGCAGCGACCGCGCGTACCGCAAGGCTCTTCCTCGGGACGAAGTGCTCGCCGAGATCGAGCGCAGCAGCGGCACGCACTTCGACCCTCGGATGGCACGCGCCTTCCTGAGCCTGGACTTCGAGCGATTCGACCAGCTCCTCAAGGTCGGTCACGACGATGGCACGGCCGCCCAGCGCACCGCGGCCTAAGCAGGCAGCGAACACACATCAAGGTCAAGGACCACGCTCGAATCTGAATCAGATCAGGGCATCGTCCACGTAATCGTGTTCGGGTCGAGCGCGAGCCCGCCGGTGTCCTCGAAGAAGCCGAACGGAGGGTATCGCTCGACATCGGGGTCGGGGAAGATGTCCACATCGACGCCCGTTCGCACCCTGATGTCTCCGCCGGCGATGAGCTTACCGCGGATGGTCTGGGAGGGCAGATAGAACACCGCATCTCCGGAGACATAGGCCACACCTTGGATTTCGGCGGGGTAAACGTCGCTCCTGTCCGAATCGGACTCGAATTGATACGGCGTGCCTCGGGGGTTCATGTTGATGCCAGCTGCCGCCTCGCTAGGCCCCGTGTCTCCGGCATAGAAGCCCGCATCGCCTTCCACTAGGAGCGACGGCATCCACGGGTGTGTGGGCTGAATGAGCGTGTTCTGGCCGATCCAGACCGAGTTTGAAGCGTTCAACAGCACGAGCGTTCCCACAACCCGCACGTTGCGCAGCGTCACCCACGAACCTCCACAATCTATGACGTAGATGCCGAGTGGGTTTGTCGCCCCGAATGGATTCTCGGAAGGACTGAGCACGAGGTCCTCAAGCCAGTACGAGCCGGCTCGAAAAGGAAGATCTGAAAGGATGATCCGCTCGCCGAGGTCGGTGTAGTACCCAAACAGTGTGTCGCTGGGCATCAAGCGTGATGCGGCATCCGAATCCACCGAACCCAGATAGGCGGCGCCCGAGATCGAACCCGCGCTCTCAACAGGTGCGTCGACGATCGCGGCGTCCGCGGTGACACCGCCGACGGCTCCGATCGGTAACTCGGATGTCACGCTTGCGCCAGATCGGAGCGTGAGCGACCCGCCGGAGTACATCGCCATGCCCATCACGTCGTAGGTCTCGCCAGCGGGAAACAGCAACGCCTCTTGGTGGAACAACGCATCCCCGTTCTCTCCATGTAGCTGGATAGCGACGGGTCCATCGATGTTGTTGAGGCGCGCTCCATCAAGCTCGGCAAAGCGCCAGTATCCATCACCGTACGGGGAGGTGAGCACGACGTCGATGTTGCCCGGAAGGTCAAGGCGAGTATTGCCGTCTCGGAGGTGGGCTGCCACAGCCGACTTCGCGTGCTCCATCATGGTGCGCGCCATGAGCTGGGACATGGTGTGCTGGTCGGACAGTGTTCTTGTCCGGGCCTGGGTCGTAGCGATCGATAGCGCGCTCAGGCCGGTGATCGTGACGATCGTGCCCGCGAGCAAGGCGACGATGTACGCGGCGCCATGACGCATCGGGATGTTTGATCGACGCTTCATAGCTACTTCTTCCGTACCGTGGCACCCTCGGGCGGTCGGTTGGCACGCACCTCAGGCTGCGCGAAGTGCTTCGTGCCGTCGCCGAGGCGCATCGAAATCGGCACTTGCGTCACCGATTCAACGGTGGATGTCGGTGCGCGATCGAGCATGTTGGTCCTCGATCGCAACGACGCGAGCACGACTTCCGTGCCATCGGGCATGACGACTCGGACGGCAATCTGGTACATCTGGAAGTCGACGGTCCTGCTGTCGAACGACTCGGCTGGTCGCTCGCTCACGGATGCACGCCACTCCCAGCCGTCCGGTCCGCAGATCTCCCCATTGGCGGTGGTCGGCGGCGATTCACGGAAGCCGTCGTAGTCTGTGACATGCGTAAACGTGTCGATTCGGTTTCCCGTGCTCCCGTTGGACGTGGTTGTCCCAGATGCAGGCTGGGCCATGATCTCGTCCATCAGCATGTGCGCCAGTTGCAAGGCCTGGCGTCGATCGCTCGACGTCGCCGAAGTCCGGCTTGCAGCAGCGGCTACGTTGAGGGAGGCGACGAGCGCCGTGCCGACCAGTACGACAGCCAGGGTGGCCTCGATGATCGAAAAGCCGCGACGACTCTGACTCCGTTGCGAACTCCACACGCCCCGCATCACTCGACCTCGATCGCGTAGATCACGACTGGCATGTCTAACGCGCCATAGAGGGTCCATGTATCCGGGTAGTCGCCGGCCGCAACCCAGCCATTGGCAAGGAACTCGGGGGAGTCCTCGAGCGGCACGTACGCAGATTCGCCGCCGCGAGAGGAACGCATGACGATGGCTACAAAGTCGCCATCGCTGAACACCGGTGGGTTTTCAAACTCGACGGCGACCATGGTGTACGAGTCGGGCAGATCCTCATGCAGAATGGTCCCACTTGCGAGCTCGGGCTCGAGCGGTGTTGCACGGACACGATCAACGCCGTGGATGCTCACGGTGACGTCATCGCCAGCGAACGCGGCGTCGAGCACGGCGACCTCGACCCGGACGATCGCGTACTGTGAGGCGCCCGCGGGCGCTGCCGGTTCAACGATGGCGGCCACGGCGTCGTCGAGTTCGAGCTCGATGAACGCCGTGTGCGAGCCGCTGTATGGATCGTCGAAGATCGTGTACTCAACGGCGGCGGAGGCCCACGAGGGCGTGCCGGCAACCTCGGAGTACACGTATTCGAAGGAGACCGTCTCGACTCCCTCGATCACTGGTGCCGCATCGGAACCATTGAACGACAGCGTGATCGAGTCGCCGGGCGTACCCGACCATGCATATCGCAAGTGATCCGGGGTGCCGTCACCGGTGCGATCAGGAACGTAGAAGGCGATCGCCGTCGCGGTCCGCTCGTCGAAGTGGATGGCCTGCTCGATGTCGGCGGACATGCGCGCCAGTCCGTCATTAGCTTCCGATGAGCCAATGCCGGTGGTAGCCACTTGGAACGTGCGGCCACCAATGCCGATGGCGGCGACCGTCCCGATCATCACGGTAGAGGTGATACCCAGCGCCACCACCAACTCGGCGAGCGTGAAGGCCTTCCTCGTCTGGACGAGCTTCATCGAGACACCCTCGACATCCCAGTGGCCGCATCGACCTTGATGCGTCGCTCGATTCCGCCGTTGGTCAGCACGATCAGGCCCTCGCTCGAGGGCACGCCGAAGCCGGAGATCTGATAATCCTCAGTACCAGAGAAATCGACGGAGAAGAACGTCGCGTCCCGCGGGCTCTCGCGTAGGTCGAACGCGAAGCTCGTCGCGGCGGTGATGCGCTCGGGGAGATCGTCGAATCCGACCACATGGTTCGTGGTATCGAACCGGATCGTGACGGTGGTGGATGTAGCCCGAGCGTGGGTGGCCGCGCGATCGAGCTCGCGGCTCAAGTCATAGGCCGCCGCATCAAGACGATACCGGGCCAACGCGCTGCCGTAAGCCGGCAACGCGAGGCCCGCAACCGCTGAGATGATCACCAGGACGACGATCAGCTCGACGAGTGTGAACGCGTGCCGAGGCACGCGGCGACGCTCAATACGTGCTGAACAACGTGCCCGCATCATCGGTGGCCGTGTCAGAGTTGGCCGTTATCACGCCGGTGGTCGCGTTGTACAGCCAGCCGATGCCAGCGGCGTCGGCCGCGGCAACACCGTTGCTGCCCTTGCGAGCACCGACTTGGATGGTCGGGATCTCCTTCAGGTACGGCCCATAGATGAACACGCCCGTCTTGGACGCGTTCAGGTTGCCGTCGACATCGCTGTACTGGTTGACCAGGGCGTTGGCGAAGTCGGCAACGGCCGGATACGTGTTGTTGTGCTCGACGTAGTACAGCTCGAGAGCACTGCGCATCGTGGCCAGGTCTGCACGCAGACGCGATGACGTAGCGCCAGCGGCGCCGCGACTCATCCGGGGTACCGCCACGGCGGCGAGGATCCCAAGGATCGCAATGACAATGACCAGCTCGATCAGGCTGAAACCAGCCCGGCGTGTTCGCAACATCCCAACCATCGTGCTACCTCCGATTCCGGGCGAGTAGATTCCGAACCGTGTTCTGTTTGGTCATCGACACACGCCGGACCGAAGTCCAGTGTTCGAAGACGTTTGTCTTCGTCATCGCCCGCATAACCGGAACAGCCGTCACATCACGAACCGTCGCGGCCCTGCATGGGCAACTCCAGACGTACGACCTCTTCGCCGGCTTGGAACTCCGCGGATCTGGTGTCGACACGGATCAACCGATAACCAGCGATCTCGTCGCCAATACGAACGGCCCTTCCGTTCACCATTGCAACACCGACAGCGCCGCTCGTCACGACGGCCGAAAGCGTGTGGTCAGACGCAAACCGCGCCGGCGTGATCGTTATGCTCGACGCCGATTCGCTCTCGGCCGATTCCGAAAACGGGTCAACAGCGTCGCTGCTGCCGTCCGCCTCGGCGTGGACCTGCTCGAGGCGGTCGTTCCACAGGTTGACACCGGCCGACGGGTCGACGGGGGCGCTCGTGCCCGGCGTCGCAGTCCCTGTGGTTGGTACGGCTGTTTGGCTCGCTGGCACTGCTGCAGCCGGAGCGGGGGCCGCGGCCGGCACGTCGGCCGTTGCGCGCTGTGGCGGTCCGAGAAAGAGCTGATCGATCCCCAGTATCAGTCCGGCCGAGCCAAGCAAGCCGAACAGGACCTTCCGTTCCTTTGTGAGCACCATGCGAGTGCTATCGATCCGGCGATGCGAGTGTCTGAGCCGTTGGGCCTTCGGTTGTGCTTGGGTCGCCGGGTGATATCGGCTGCGGGGCATAGACCGAAAGCGACGCTTGGAACGAGAGCACGTCTTGGTCGCCCATCGGCGTCGCGATCGAGAGCCCGACGATCACAAGCCCAGGCACCGCCTCGCCTGCGCCCGCCAGCCAATCGGAAATGTCCGAGAACGTGCCGGTTGCATCGAGGGCCAGGCTCGTGCGCTGGAGGTCTTCGACTTCGATGATCTGGCCCTCGGTGAGCGCACGGACTTCCAGTCCGGCCTCGCTCGCGGAGCTTCGGATCGACTGTACGGGATCCGCCGCTCGACGCATGGCTTGTCCGAGCTCGGCTTGCAAGTCCGTGAGTGTGGCGCGCGCACGCTCGACCTTCTCCGTCGTGGAAATGGACTCGGCTCGTGCGAGGTCGATCGACGCCTGCTCGATCGATGCGCGATCTTGGGCCTTGACCGTCGGCACATAGCCCATCAAGTACGAGGTGGCCGCCAGTGCCAACACGCCTACAGCGCCCGTGGCATGCACCTGAGTCTTCGTGGGGCGAAAGCCCGCCAGCTTGCTTTGTACCAGTGCGCGAGTGTCCATGTCCGTGTCCTAGGGGTTGATCGAGCAGTCCAGGAAGAACTCGGTCCGGTCGCCGGTGGGCAGACCGGGCGCCGAGCGTCGGCGGACGTTCGAGAACAGTCCCGTTGCTTCGAGCCGCGCAACCAGCACGTTCGGGCTCTGGGCGTCGGACGTCGATCCATGGATGGATACCGACCACGACGACTGACCATCCGAGCCGGACGCAATCTGGATCGACTTGAGCTGCGCCCGGCCGGCGGACTCGCGCGCGATCACCTGGAGCAGGCGATCCCAGCGCGGTGTCGACTCGGCGCGCTCATAAGCGTCGCGAGCGCGTTGGAGTTGCTCGAGCTGCACCTCGAGCATGCCGAGCTGCGATCGACCCAGTTCGATATCCTGCGTCAGCCCCGCGGGCATGGCCGGTGGCCGCGCCTTGGTGATGTTTGCCCCAACGATCAGGCCGCCGGTGAGCACGCCAAGGATGCCGAGGGCCATCACCCACGCGTTGATGCAGCGATGCAGCTTGCGACGAGCGATCCGGTGCGCCGGAAGCAGATTCTCATGGATCATGCGATGTCCTCCAGCAATGCAAGGCCGATCGCCGGAGCAAGCGTGGCGTCGATCTGGTCGCCACTAGGCGACACCGGCTGGCTGATCGAATCGCCAAACTTGCGAGAAAGGGATTGCATCAGCGTCGAACTGTGCGCGCCCTCGCCCAGGATGCTCACCGCGGCCGGCGCATGGCTTCGGCTGCGATGGCGTGCGAACGACACGCAGGCCTCGATCTCTCGACCAAGGCGGCTCGCGAATTCGGCGTGCTCGCTCGGATCTGGATGGAGTTCTAAACCGATCGGCGAGCGCGAGTACAGCATTGTGCTGTGGTGGAGCACGACGATGCACGTGCCCGACGCTTCCACGCGCGCCCCGACGCGCACCGTCGTGGCGCCGGGCACACCGGATAGCAACCGCCCCATTGCGCGCGCCGGGTCGTCGACGCCCGCCACATTCAGGCCCGCCGATTCGAGCGAGTCGATGCACGCATCGGTCGGCTCAATGAGGCAGCCCACGGCCATCACTTGGTTCGCCGGTCCGTTGTTGGGCAAGCCCCAGTACGACAGCACGAAGTCGCCCTGCTCAAGTTGGCTGCGCCGCGCAAACTCGGCGCGAGCCAGCTTGTCGATCGGGGCCCCCGATGTGGCTGGTGGAAGCTCCATCGTCGCCGACGTCAGGGCGTCTGCTGGTGCGTTGATGACGCACGCCGCTGATGTAAACCCCCGGCGGAACAACAACGACTCAAGGCGTCTGGCCTCGTGGGCCTCAAGGGCCGAGTCTTCACTCGATCGGGACATGCGCGCGCTGGCAAGCAGCGACCATCCGGACTTGCCGATCTTGATCTGTGCCGCGGTGACGGTCGTCGGTGAGATGTCGATGCCGGTACGAATAGGCATGGTTTGGACTCCCGTGAACTCGTCGCCCGATCACCCGCCCGCCGAAGCCGTGAGGTCGAACAGCGGAAGGAACATGCTCGTGGCGATGCCGCCGACGACCAAGCCGAGGGTGACGAGCAGCAGCGGCTCGATAATCGCGCTGAGGGACTTGAGGGTCGCCTCGTTCTCTTCTTCCAAGAAGTCGGCCACGTTGCCGAGCATGGTGCCGACGTTGCCGCTGCGCTCGCCGGTGCGCACGCTCTCGCGCACGAGGCCGTGCAGAAGCGTGGTCTTCTCGAACACCGCGCTGATCGGCTGGCCGGCCTCCGCGGCGTCACGGGCGTCGTACAAGAGCTTGGCGTAATCCGGGCTGCGCATCGAGCCCGCGCACAGCGAGAGCACATCGAGCAGCGGCAGCTGGCTCTCGAGGAGGAGCGAGATCATCCGGCTCATGCGCGCGCTCGCGATCGATCGGACGATCTCACCGATCTTGGGCACGCCGAGCATGGTCCGCTCGATCAAGCGTGTGGTCGCCGGCTGGATGAGCACGAACCTCGCGATGATGGCGCTGGGCACCAGGCCGATGAGGATCGCCCACCACCATTGCCGCATGATCTCGCTGATCCATAGGAACAGCTGCGTGCTCGGCGGGATCGCCGTATCCATCGACTCGAACATCTCCTCGAACCTTGGGAACACCATCATGAGCATGACGATCACGACGATGATGCCAATACCGATGAGGATCGATGGGTAGATCATCGCGCCCACGATGGCCCGCCGCATTGCGAGCTTTTGGCGCATCAGGATGCTCACGCGCTCGAGCATGTCGCCCAGACGCCCGCTGGTCTCGCCCGCGGCGACCATCGCACGGCAGACCTCATCGAAGTACCCCGGATGGGAAGCCATCGCATCAGAGAGCGCGTTGCCGGCCTCGAGCTCGGCCTGGACCTTCTTGAGAATGGCCCTGAACTTCTCGTCGTTGGTCTGGGATGCCATCGCCTGCACGCCCTCGGTGAGCGGCGTGCCCGAGGAGATGAGCACCGACAAGTGGCGCATGAACTGGGAGATATCACCCAGCTTGCCCTTGGGGCCCTTGACTCGCTTTGGTGCGGCTGACCGGCCGTTGTCTTCGGCCATCTCGAGCACGAGGATGCCCTTGCGGCTCAGCATGTCGCGCGCGGCTGCCTCGTTTGGCGCTTCGACCGTACCCCGCTTGGGCGAACCGTCGGTGTTGTAGCCGGAGTAACGCCAGTTCATGCGGCCGCCTCCGTGGGCGCCGATTCGTCGAGATCATCGTCGTCGCTACGCGTCACACGCAGGGCCTCTTCGAGGCTGGTCGCACCCCGTTTGGCAACAAGGACCGCCTCTTCACGGAGTGAGAGCCCGCCGCCCTTGCGGAACGCCTCGCGCAGGTCGAGCGATGAAGCGCCCGCGTGCACGAGCCGTCGGATCGGAGGCGTGACCTCCATGACTTCGTACACGCCGATGCGTCCTTGGAAGCCGGTGTCATGGCAGTGCTGGCAGCCCAGGCCGCGGCGGAACGGCGTGCGCTGCTCGTCAGCGATCCCGGCTTCCTCGAGCACGTTTTCTTCGGGGTAGTACCGCGTCGCGCAATGCGGGCACACGGTGCGGGCGAGCCTCTGGGCGATAACACCGTTGATTGCACCGCTGAGCAGGTAGGGCTCGATGCCCATATCCATGAGGCGTTCAACGGCTCCCGGCGCGTCGTTGGTGTGCAGGGTCGCGAGCACGAGGTGGCCAGTGATCGCGGCCTGAGTGGCAACGCGCGCGGTGTCCTGATCGCGGATCTCGCCGACCATGATCACGTCCGGATCCTGGCGGAGGATGCTCCGCAGCGCCTTGCTGAACGAGAGGCCGAGGCCTTCTTGCACCTGGATCTGGTTGATCAGGTCGAGCTGGTACTCGACGGGATCCTCGACGGTCACGATGTTGCGCTCCGGGCTGCTGAGCAGTTCGAGCGCCGAGTACAACGTCGTCGACTTGCCGCTGCCGGTCGGCCCGGTGACCAGCATGAGGCCGTAGGGCTTGCGCAGCATGCGCGTGATCGTCATCATCAGGTCGGCGCGGATGCCCAGGTCCGCGAGGCTCGCGTTCAGATTGTCGCGATCTAGGATGCGGATGACGAGCTTTTCTCCCAGCAGCGTGGGAATGCTCGACACGCGCAGTGAGACCTCGCGCCCCTCGGCCATGATGCGGATGCGACCCTCCTGGGGCATGCGCTTCTCGGCGATGTCAAGCTTCGCAAGAATCTTCACACGCGAAGCGATCGCGGCATGCATGCCCTGTGGCGGACGCATCAGGTCGCGAAGCGTGCCATCAATGCGATACCGGATGCGCGTGCCCTTGTGGCTCGGCTCGATGTGGATGTCGCTCGCGCGATCACGGATTGCCGTGAGCACCGCCATGTTCACGAGGTTGACGATCGGGCTGCCGGCGATGATCTTCGCGAGATCGCTCTCAGCCTCGGCCTCCTCGTCGACGTGCTCTTTGTCGAACACCTCGACGTCCGACTCGCGCAGCTGCGAAAGGAACGCCGTCAGGTCGGCCTGCGTCTGCGTGTACTTGTCGATGAACTCGTCGATGTTGCCCTTCAGGGCGAGCACGGGCCGGATGCGGCAGCCTGTCAGCCCGGTCAGCCGATCGATCGTTGGCAGCGACTGCGGCTCGGCCATGGCGACGGTCAGTTCGTCGCGGATCTTGAACATCGGGATGACGCCAAGTTCATGGGCGATCTCGGCCGGCACGAGCTTGAGGAGTTCTGGATCGACCAGACCGTGACGGAGCACGCACGAGCGCAGGCCCAGGTGCTGGCCAAGCGTGTGCACCAGCTTGCTCGGCGAGAGGATGCCCTCTTCGACCAGGATCTCGCCCAGCAACGAGCCCTCGTTCTGCTGGCGTTCGAGCGCGGCGCCAAGCTGGGCCTCGGTGATCGCACCGCTCTCGAGCAGGACATCGCCAATGCGCACCGCCTTGGGCGCGGGCAGATCGCCTTCCCAGGGCGTGTTGCTGGTTTGATCGCCGCTGCCGCCGCTCACAGGAAGCTCCTGGCGGCCGAGACGCCGTCGTCATAGATGTCGAATCGCCCGGCGAGGCCTGTGAGCTCGAGGCACTCTCGGATAGTCTCGTTGAGCCCGCACAGCTTCAGTACGCGGCCGGCCGAACCCAGCTCGTCGTTTGCGTCGAGAAGTGCCTCGAGCGCCGCGCTATCCATGAAGGGAATAGCCGTCGCATCAACAACGCATCGGCCCATCGAGCGCTTGGCCGCGTCGAGCAACGCCGTGCGGAACGCCTTTGAGTCGTTCTGCGCGATCGCGCCATCGGGGCGCAGAAATGTGACGGCTCCCTTTACCTGTTCGTCGATGCGCATCGCGTGCCTCCCGCGTACTCAGGCGACCAATCGCGCGCCCGGAAGAGACATGGTGAACAGGCTGCCCTTGCCAGGGGTCGAGTCGACATCGATCGCGCCCTCGTGCGAGAGCATGATCTCCTTGGCCAGCGTGAGGCCGAGGCCCGTGCCCTGCGTCCCCGAAGAACGGACCTCATCGCTCCGGTAGAAGCGGTCGAAGATCCGCTGGCGATCGTCCTCGCCGATGCCCACGCCGGTGTCTCGCACGGTGACCGCGAAGCCGTCCTCGCCCCAATCGGCTTGGAAGCTCACCTCGCCGCCGTCGGGTGTGTACTTGATGGCGTTGCCGAGCACGTTGTGGTAGGCCTGCAGCAGCTTGTCGCGGTCGCCCTTGACGACCGGCAGCTTCGGCGGCAGCGTGAACTTCAGCGTGATGTTCTTTGCCTGCGCCTGCGGCTCGAATTCCTGTCGCAGCTCGTCGAAGAGCTGATCGATGCGTGCGTCGCCTTCCTGGATCGAGAGTGCGCCCGCTTCCATCTCACTCACGCTGAGCATGTCCGAGACCACACGCTCCAGGCGGCGGACCTCCTGGTTGATCACGTTCAGACACGTGCCCAGCATCGCCTCGTCGCAATCGTCGCCGAGTGCCGTCTCGGCGTACAGACGCATGTTGGTCAGCGGCGTACGCAGCTCATGGGTGGCGTGCGCGATGAAGTTCGCACGCGCTTGCTCAGCCGCGTTCTGCTGGGTGACGTCTTCGATGACGAGCACGCTGCCGTCGCCCTCGCGACCGTGCCGCACAGAGATGCGTAGCTGCGTCACCGAGTCGCCCTCGCGACGATCGATCTCGATGCTGCCGCGGCGGACACCGCCTGACTCGTCCAAGAGCCCAGAGATGTCGAGGTAGTCGGTGATGGGCTTCTCGCGCAGGACCTCCGCGTTGACGCCCACGAGCATGGCGGCGGCGGGGTTGGCATATCGGGCCCGCAGGTCTTCGCCCACGACGACGACCCCCTGCCAGAGGGCCGAGCACACCGACAGCGCGAGTCGCTCGTCGGCCGAGGCCGCGACCGCGCTGGTTTGGGCGCCCTCCGCGTGCTGGACGCTCGGATCGCCGAGGCGTTCGATCAGGGTGTTCCAGGCGATGGCCTCGCGGCCGAAGGTCTCCACGAGCTGCAACTCGGCAGCGGGCACGGCAGAGTCCGTCGAGGCGAGCACGGCTTCTTTCAGGGCCGACATCGCCAGCACCCGGCGACGCATCCAGCGGAACGCCAGCGCAAGAAGCAGCCCGGCCCCGGCTGCGATCGCGCCGAGCTCGACCCAAAGAACGGTCGTCATTTGGCCGGCCGAGGCGTCGATCAGGAGGTATGTGAAAGCTCCGATAACGGCGAGCACGACACCCGTGCCGGCTAGGCCGAAGCCCAGAATCGTCCGTTCCCGGGGCTGTAAGCGCTTCCAGCCCATGGCGTAAACCCCTGCCTTCCCGTCAGTTAGGGCAAGAGGCGCGCACCTGCACGCTCTCGCCCGGTTCTATCGGCGGTGCGGGAGCGGCACTCAAGGCAAGTTGAACGGGTTGGTGGGGCTTGCGCCGAAGGTCCGAGAACTAATGTTCTCACGGACGGTCAGTCGAACCGGAAGACGCCCTTGCGCAGGCCATAAAGGAATGCGACGACCGTGGTAAAGAGGAAGAAGAGGATACGGATCAGCCACCAGAGGCGGTCCTCGGAGCCCAACTCGAGGTTGGCGAACGTCGTGGCCCACGGATAGAGGAAGACCACCTCGACGTCGAAGACCAGGAAGACCATCGCGATCAGGTAGAACCGCACGTTGAATCGCTTGCGGGCGGTGCCCACCGGCTCCATGCCGCTCTCGTAGGAGAGGGCCTTGGTCTCGCCGGCCCGGTTCGGGCCCAGGATCCTCGTGAGGACGAGGTTCATCACCGAGAAGCCCACGACCGCCTTGATGATGATGACCAGCGGCAGGTAGGTGGCAGGATCGGTGACGCCCAGTGTCATAGGGCCGAGGATAGGCGTGGTGTGGTCGGCCCATCTCGCCGAGGTGCTTTGTGCGGGGCCTCACGCACGCGATCGTTGGGGGGGGTCGGGGTGCCACTTTGGCGGTCGGGCGCGCCCGCCGCTGGCGGTGGGCAGGGTTTTCGGCCTTCCAGAACCCTCGTGCTGGGCCGGAGGGATTGGCGCGCGGCTTGTACCACGCGTCCTCACGGAGCAACCCGTCCGCGCTCGCGGTCGCTGCCCCGACTCGAATCAGTGCACCGCCCGACGACCCGACCGAAACGGAGACGCGACACATGGCCGTCAAAGAGCTGACCTTCGATACCGACGCACGCCAGGCCCTTCTCGCCGGCGTTGAGAAGCTATCCCGAGCGGTCAAGAGCACGCTGGGGCCCAAGGGCCGCACCGCCGTGCTCGACAAGTCCTGGGGCGGCCCGACCGTCACCAAGGACGGCGTGTCGGTGGCCGAGGAGATCGAGCTTCGTGATCCGGCCGAGGACATGGGGGCCCGCCTGGTGAAGGAGGCCGCAAGCAAGACCAGCGACGACGCCGGCGATGGCACGACCACCGCCACCGTGCTGGCCGAGGCGCTCTTCCGCCAGGGCCTCAAGTACGTCGCCGCCGGCGTCGACGCGAACGCGCTCGTCCGCGGCATGCGTCTGGCCGTCGAGGCCGCGACCGAGGCCATCGATGATCTGGCGACCCCGATCAAGGGCAAGGCCGACATCCAGAACGTCGCCACCATCAGCGCGAACAACGACACCGAGATCGGCGCGATCATGGCTGACGCCTTCCAGAAGGTTGGCAAGGACGGCGTGATCACGGTCGAGGAAGGCCGCGGCCTGGAGACCGAGGTCACCGTCGTCGAGGGCATGCAGTTCGATCGCGGCTACCTGTCGCCCAACTTCGTGACCGACCCCGACGCGATGCGCGTCGAGTTCGACAAGGCGCTCGTACTGATCCACGAGGACAAGATCGAGAACGTGCAGAAGCTCGTGCCGCTGCTCGAGAAGGTCATGGGCGCGAAGAAGCCGCTGCTGATCATCGCCGAGGACATCACGGGCGAGGCGCTCTCCACGCTCGTCATCAACAAGCTGCGCGGCACCTTGCAGGTCGCCGCCGTGAAGGCCCCGGGCTACGGCGATCGCCGCAAGGCCATGCTGGGCGACATCGCGACCCTCACCGGCGCGACCGCCGTCATGAAGGACCTGGGCATGGACCTCGAACAGGTCGACCTGGGCGACCTGGGTATGGCCAAGAAGGTCGAGATCGACGCGGACAACACCACCATCATCGAGGGCGCGGGCAAGACCAGCGAGATCCAGTCTCGCGTCGCCCAGATCCGCCGCGAGGTCGAGGAGTCGACCAGCGACTACGACCGCGAGAAGCTGCAGGAGCGGCTGGCCAAGCTGGTCGGCGGCGTCGCGCAGATCAAGGTTGGCGCCGCGAGCGAGGCCGAGATGAAGGAGCGAAAGGCCCGCGTCGAGGACGCGCTGCACGCCACCCGCGCCGCGGTCGCCGAGGGCATCGTGCCCGGCGGTGGCACTAGCTTCATCCACGCCGTGGCGGCCATCGAGAGCCGCCGCGAGTGGAAGAGCGTGTTCGGCCGCGCCAACGAGGTCTCGGCCGATGACGTCGGCCACGCGAAGTACGACCTCGCCTCGGGCATGCACATGGTGCGCGACGCACTGACCGTGCCGACCAAGACCATCGCCGACAACGCCGGCGTGAAGGGCACGGTCGTGGTCGCCAAGATCCAGGAGCACATCGAGGCCGACCCGAGCAGCAACTTTGGGTACAACGCCTTGAGCGACACATACGAGGACCTGGTGAAGGCTGGCGTGATGACGCCCGCCAAGGTCGACCGCTCGGCGCTGCAGAACGCCGCGAGTGTTGCGAGCGTGCTGCTCGCCGCCGACTGCCTGATCACCGAGAAGCCCGGCACCGACGAGGCCCCCGCGGGCGGCCCGGACATGGACGCCATGGGTGGTATGGGAGGCATGGGCGGAATGGGTGGCATGGGCGGCATGCCGGGCATGGGTGGCATGGGGTTCTAGTTGACAGCCATGACGCACGAGACTGTTGTTCTCACTACGCCGACTCTCCAGACGATCATCGTGTGGATTTGTGCGACGACTTCGCTCGTGTTGTTGATTCCAATCATCTATTGGCTTCGAGTAGCACAAGACCGTTGGGCGAAGCGGATCTGTACTGAAAAGGAGAAGGAGTACGCTAGCTCAGGCGCGCCCAAGCTTGCTGAACTCTGGAGATGGAACGATTCAGCTGTGCTATCGACGTACGGCGCAATCGCGACGGGGATCATTGAGCGAGTGGTCTTTGCAGTGGCTGCATACTTTTGGATGCCCGGATTGTTAATCGCTGCAGTGGCCTGGATTGCACTGAAAATGTTGCCAGGCTGGACTGCTTTTGCCCAACAAACCCAGGGGTATGGCTTCGCGAAGATGATCGCTTTTTGTAGATTGAGAATTAGTTTTACGAGCGTCTGCCTCGGCCTAGCCACCGGTTTGGTGGCCAGAATTGCAGTGTTTCACATCGCGTCGTCACAGCCTTGAGCATGTGACCGCATCAACGGAGTCTGTGATCAATGATCGTCAAACCCCTCGATGACAGAATCGTCGTCCGTCCCGCGCCGCAAGAGACCAAGACAGAGTCGGGCATCTTCCTGCCCGAGACGAGCAAGGAGCGCCCGATGACCGGCAAGGTCATCGCCGTCGGCCCGGGCCTGCGTCTGGACCACGGCGAGCGCGCCAAGCCCAGCGTCAAGAAGGGCGACACCGTCGTCTACGGCAAGTACGCCGGCACCGAGGTCGAGGTGAAGGGCGACCAGCACCTGATCCTGCGGGAGAGCGAGTTGCTCGGCGTTATGGAGGGTTGAGGCCGGTGTGGTTCACGCGACGCAAGCCGAAGGCCGGCACGGCCGCCACCCTCGACAAGGTTGAGGGCACTCCGGCGTCATCGCCTTCGGGTGTCGCGTGGTCCGACGAACTGCGGCAGGACCTCGCCGACGCGAGGCTCAGCGTCGACCCACCGAACGCGGCGACGTTCCAGGGGCGCGAGTGTCGGTTCTTCTTCATCACCGGCGTCGGCAAGTCGGGCACGAACTGGCTCGGCAACGTGCTGAACCTGCACCCCGAAGTCTATGTCGATCCGGGCGAGTTCCAGTTCCAGCTGCTCTGGGAGCAGGGGCTGCGGACGCTTTGTGAGCCGAGCTGGCAGAGCGGCCACTATGAGCCGTACCGGCAGGCGGCGCGGATGGGCATCGAGGACACGGTGCGTCGCATGATGCTCGCTGGCATCGGCAACAAGCCGGGCGTCCGGTTCATCGGCGACAAGAGCCCGCGGCCCTTCTCGGTGTTGGTGCCGGGCTGCCCGATCATCAACCTCGTCCGCGATGGCCGCGACGTCATCATCAGCTACACGTACCACTATCTGCGGCTGAAGCCCGGAAACATCCAATGGTGGCCCGACGAGCTGAAGGATCGCTTTCCGAGGTTCGCCGAGGACTTCCACAAAACCGAGGACGACGAGATCAAGCGTCGGGTGGCGAAGCAGCTGCTGAGCGAGGAGTGGTGGGTCCGGTTCGTGGCCAACATATGGGCACGGCAGGTCGCCGAGGATCGCAAGGGCATTTTCGAGGCGTCCGTCGATTCGCCGGAGACGCCGGTGATGACGCTGCGTTACGAAGACCTTCACGCCGACTTCAATCCGGTGCGGTCGAAGGTGTACAAGTTTATTGGTGCGGATCCGGCGCTCGCTGCCGGCGCATCCCATAAGTCGCGCACGCTGCCTGGCTTCAAGCAGGAGCGTGTCATGAATTTCTATCGCAAAGGACAGCCTGGAGACTGGGAGCACTACCGCAACGACGTGTTCGATCGCGTTGTCGACGAGTGTGCCGGCGAGGCGCTGGTGGCCGAAGGCTACGGGCGTGACGCCAACCGGGATGCATGAGAGCGGCGCCGCGGCGCCATACAGGAAAGGAAGTCGATCCAATGTCGCACAAGCAGGTCATGTTTGACGACGCCGCGCTCCTCGAGATGAAGCAGGGTGTCGACCGTCTCGCCGATGCCGTCAAGTGCACCATGGGGCCCGCCGGCCGGAACGTGGTCATCCAGAAGAGCTTCGGCAACCCGCAGGTAACCAAGGACGGCGTGAGCGTGGCCCGCGAGGTCGAGCTGCCCGAGCCGTTCGCGTCGATGGGCGCGAAGATGGTCCACGAGGTCGCCAAGAAGACCAACGACAAGGCCGGCGACGGCACGACCACCGCGACCGTGCTTGCGCAAGCCATCTTCAACGCCGGCCTGCGCCACGTCACCGCCGGCGCCAACGCTGTGCAGGTGCAGCGCGGCGTGAACGCGGCGGCCAACATCGCCAGCGAAGCGATCGAGGGCTTCTCGGTCAAATGCAAGGGCAAGGACGACTACCGGAAGGTCGCCAGCGTGTCGGCGAATCACGATGCCGCCGTCGGTGATCTCATCGCCGAGGCGATCAGCAAGGTCGGCGCCGAGGGCGTGGTCGAGGTCGAGGAAGGTCGCGGCAACGAGACGGAGCTCGAGTTCGTCGAGGGCATGCAGTTCGACAAGGGCTACCTCTCGCCGTACTTCATGACCGATCCCAAGAGCGGCGAGTGCGTGCTCGAGGACTGCCTGGTCCTCATCCACGAGAAGAAGATCGCCAACCTGACCGATCTGCTGCCGCTGCTGAACAAGGCCGTGTCGAGCGGCAAGCCGTTGCTGCTGATCGCCGAGGACGTCGAGAACGAGGCGCTCGCGACGCTGGTGGTCAACCGCCTGCGCGGCTCGCTGAAAATCGCCGCCGTCAAGGCTCCGGGCTTCGGCGACCGCCGCAAGGCCATGCTGCAGGACATCGGCATCCTGACCGGCGGCACGTTCTTCAGCGAGGACCTGGGCCGCAGCCTCGAGTCGATCGAGCTCAACGAGCTTGGCAAGGCCAAGAAGATCGTCATCACCAAGGACGACACCACGATCATCGAGGGTGCCGGTAAGAAGAAGGACATCACCGCCCGGGCCGAGCAGATCAAGGCCCAGCACGAGGCGTCGACCAGCGAGTACGACCGCGAGAAGCTGATGGAGCGCCACGCCAAGCTCACCGGCGGCGTGTGCATCATCCATGTCGGCGGCGGCAGCGAGGTCGAGATGAAGCAGCGCAAGGACCTCGTCGACGACGCGCTCGCGGCCACCCGCGCCGCGGCCCAAGAGGGCTACGTGCCCGGCGGCGGCGTCGCGCTGCTCCGCACGCAGGACGCGATCGAGGCCGGCCGTAAGAAGGCCAAGGGCGACGAGCAGATCGGCTTCGACATTGTCTACGACGCCGTCGAGAGCTGCGTGCGTCAGATCGCCGAGAACGCCGGTTACGACGGCGACCTTGTGGTCGAGAACGTGCGCGAGAGCGCCGCTAAGGAGGGCTTCAACGCCGCCACCGGCGAGTACGAGGACCTCGTGAAGGCCGGCATCATCGACGCCGCCCTCGTGCCGCGTACTGCGCTGGTCAACGCCGCGTCGGTTGCGGGCCTGATGCTCACGACCGACGTGCTCATCACCGAGCTGAAGGATGAGACCGAGCCGGTGGTGGGGGCGGTTTCGTAAGCCAAGTAATCCGCCAACGGTGGGGCACAGGGCACGCGTCCTGTGCCTCTTGTGCATCCTGAGCACCGAAAGCACGAATGCCCACCACCCGCGACTACTACGAGATCCTTGGCCTCGAGCGTGATGCGTCGGACGACGACATCAAACGGGCCTATCGCCGGCTGGCGCTGAAGTATCACCCGGACCGCAACCCGGACGATGCCGAGGCAGAGGCGAAGTTCAAGGAGGCGGCCGAGGCGTATGAGGTCCTCGGCGACTCCGAGAAGAAGGCCCGCTACGACCAGTA
>ERZ1740058.267-NODE-267-length-44240-cov-12.521919_pt1 | contig 44240 bp, 23 predicted proteins | sample MGYA00581745_ERZ1740058 | MGnify/ENA primary metagenome ERZ1740058 (study PRJEB43018, sample SAMN04849742) | marine metagenome | isolation source: floating plastic debris | place: Pacific Ocean | collected 2008-08-30 | study: EMG produced TPA metagenomics... | reverse complement strand
ATAAAGTCGCTGCCGTCGCCGTTGTTCCAGATAAAGCGGTCATCCCCGGCTCCTAAAAAGGCAACGTCGCCGCCAGTCTGACCAACGACAACATCATCGCCGAACCCGGCGAAAATTAAATCATTACCGCCTCCGGCTGCGATCGTATCGTTGCCGAAACCAGCGAAAAAGAGATCGTCTTGGTCGCCGCCCTGTAGCTGATCATTGCCAGCTCCGCCAATAAAGATATCGCCAAGATCTTGAATTCCAGGAGCGTTCTCAAACAGGTCGCTGATAATCGAGTTGACTAAGTTAACGAGGAAAGCGTTCATGGTGATTCTCCAAAAAAACAGGTGAGTGAACGTAGTTCTGGTATCGATACACCAGTCACTCCCAATCGGTTTTAAAGAATCGAAATTTTCTTTGAATCAGCGCCGCCAAACTCCCTTGCCGAGATGACGAACCACTACATATAGCTTTGTTCTGCGTGATGAGATTAGTTCTTCATTCGAATAAAATCATGCACTAGTCAAGAAACTTTCGAGGTCGAAAATCTATAATGCGGCGGGAAGAGATCGCAAAAACAACGTATTTAAACTACTATTTCTGTTTTTTTATTGACGAGGAAGAATTGCTGAAGCTATCAGCCTAAGATCCGGCAGCAAGTAGATTATGCAGACTGTGTTCTGGCTAAACGTCCGTTTTGGGGGATGTTATCAAAACTGCGATCAGCATGGCACTTCTGTAGGTGGTGATATTCAACTTAAATCCTAGCTAAATATCCTGCTCAGAATGTTATACATATTGGAGGGAGGCAAAGCTTTCTGAACAATAGTTAGCTGGCTTAATTCTTTTATGGTGACGTTACCATAAGGCTATCTGTAAGGGATGCTAGATTGGGTGGGCAAATAAGCATACATGACTTTTATAATTACTCATGGCAACTTTTTTATTAGCTTGGAACCCTAAGCGGTGGCATTGGAACGATATTGAAGAAATGTCGCAATCAGTTCAATCTGGACAATTAGTTACTACTCGTTGGAGCTGTGGTAATTCTAAACGTCTTCGATACAATGATCGAGTCTTTTTTGTAAGATTAGGTCAAGAACCGAAAGGAATTTTTGCATCAGGATATGTGATTCAAGGTTCTCACGAAGATCTGCATTGGGACAACGAAAAAGCATCATCTGGAGAAACTACAATGTTTGTCAGAGTTCGGTTTGATGCATTGCTACGTCCTGTACAAAGTAATATTTTACCGCGTCAGTTACTAAATTCAGAACCTTTCAGGGAAATGCGCTGGGACATTCAAATGTCAGGAGTGCAAGTGCCTGTTAGTGTTGCATTAGAATTAGAAAAAGTATGAGAGGAATTTTCTGATTCTCCAAGTTTTCTATCACCTGAAGAAATCTCGGGGAATCACACGCATTATGAAGGTGCAGTACAGCAAGTGACAGTTAATGTATATGAGCGTAACGCTAAAGCCCGGAAGCGTTGTGTTGAATACTACGGTGCAAGGTGCTTTGTTTGTGGTTTCGATTTTGGTAATGTCTACGGTGAGTTGGGTGATGGTTTTATTCATATTCACCATTTGCGTCCACTATCAGAGATTAAGCAGAAGTATCAGGTTGATCCAATAAATGATCTACGTCCTATCTGCCCGAATTGCCATGCTATGATTCATCGCCGCACTCCATCCCTAGGTATTGAGGAGCTTCAGGCAGTATTAGATAGTGCTAAATTACAGCTAACCACTTAACATGTCACGACAGCGGACGATCAAAAGCCACTGGTAATTATTTCGAGGTTATCTATCGCCGCTGCGTTTTGCCGTTAGACTTCACTCTTTACAGTTTGCGCTTGTCGACTTGTTGTTCCTTTACTGTAAGAGCCAACTTGTCCTTTTACTTCAATCAAGAATTTCTATGAACGAGCCAATAGATGATGTGGATATTGAGACTATCAGAGCTGAAGCACTTAGGAAGCTTGGGAGAAACATAGTCAATTTCTCAAAAATCGAAGCAGTCTTGAAGTATTTACTTTCAGCTAGCCAATTTGAGGGAACGAAGGAAACTTTTTCTGAACAGTTTCATAAAAATAAAAACAAACTTAGTAAAGAGACTTTAGGTAGGTTGGTTCAGAAATTTCATAAGAATGTTTTAGTAGATAGTAGCCAGGTCAAAGCCACAACAAATTCTTCTGATTCCGAATTTTCTGTCTCCTTCAAGGCCACTTATAATGATCCAAATTTCCTGAAATCTCAGAAACGTGCTCTTTTAGATATAGTAGTTGAGCGAAACAACTTGATTCATCAAGATTTGGCACTCCTTGATCCCAGTTGCGTAGAGGACTACCAAAAATTCATTGTTCTTTTGGACGAACAAAATCCTCGACTATTAGCTCATCTCGAAGAACTAGGCTGGATGATAGAGGCAATTGGCGATAATGTTAAAACTTTACAAGAATTATCGAAGTCACCGAGGTTTCTTCAATATATACAATCGAATCAAATTGATGTCTAACAATCCCAATGCACCGGCTCGGCTCAGTGTGATCGGTTAGCAGTAAAGGTGATTGCAAACGTTTGTTGATCGCCTATGACTCAGATTATTGGACCTTAAGTGTACAAATAATGGAACTGCCTCACGGCTTGCTGTTAGCGCCGATCGCTTCAGCATCAGTTAGGCCAGTGTAGGCATCGCCAAGCTGACGAAAATCTAGGACATCTTGCCCGCGGATGAGCTTGTCGGGCGTAGGGAAAAACAGGGCTGTTCGAGGGCGTGGCGGCTGACATCGAAGTTCAGCGTATCTCTGTGACTAATCTTGAAGTGAAAGCTGCGATCGCCGACTTGCCGACTCTACTCGCTCAGCTTCAGTATCCCGATGTCTGAGTGGTGAGAGTTCGATGGAAAGTCAGGGGGATGTTGCGCCTCAAAAGGGTTGCGATCGCACGTTCGTGCTTCGGTTTTTGATGAAGGTATAGCGTTAGGAGACGCGATCGCGAGAAAATGCTGTCGTAAGTGCATAAATAGTCTGAGTTCCGTTGAGTTTATTCGCTGAAAGTAGGCTGTCTGCAAAACGGCACCCAGATCGTTAGACTGCAAGGCGGGCGCTGAGCCCTGGTCTACTAACTGAGCAATTTGCCCATGTCGCCATCCGGGTCTACTTTAATTTCCCCCACTGAAGCTTGCCAATACTGCTCCGTAGTGTCGCGGGCAAATGGCGAAGATCCCATTGGCACCGCGATCGCGGCTGATCGGTGGCTGATGATTGAGGTGCCGCGTCCGTGGGCCAAAAATCCGTGGCAGCAGGAATCACCCGCCTTGTTGGCATTGTTTCAAACCTTGGAAAAGCAGCCTCGCCTATGGCAGCAATTGCGGATTCTGGCGATCGCCCCTGACCGCGACTATTCCCGACCAGGCTACCGCCACGTCATCAGCTACCGGCGTCCCGGTCGGCTGTTTGCCCAGTACGAGGCCGAGCAATATTGTGTGGCTGAAGCGCAACTGCCGCAGTTAGTGGAAGCACTGCTGTTTCAGCCGCAGCAATTGCTGGAATTTGAGGGCGATCGTCAACCCGTCGTTCGCAGTCTATTTGTCTGCACTCACACCCATTACGATGTGGCCTGCGGTCGATTTGGCACGCCGCTGTTTCAAACCCTGCGGCAGAACTATGCCAAAGCCGAGCAGCTGCAGGTTTGGCAAATTGGTCACTTTGGCGGCCACAATTTTGCCCCCACCCTGATTGACTTTCCCCAGGGGCAATTTTGGGGCCACCTGGAACCCGAAATCCTCGATACGCTGGTGCATCGGCAGGGCGAGGTGACGGCACTGCGGCAGTATTATCGCGGTTGGGGCGGGCTGTCGCGCTGGGGCCAGGTGATTGAACGAGAGCTGTGGATGCAGGCGGGATGGGACTGGCTGGATTGGCCCAAAGGGGAGCGAATATTGGCGCAGGATGGCGGCAATCTGCGGCATCGCCTGTTACGTTGGCTGCTGCGCTGGGTGCCCACAATTCGAGCCCAAGTGCTGCTAAAAAAGCTGGAGCAAAAGCGAACGTGGGCAGAGGTTGAAATTCAAGTGCAGCGAGACGGCCACTTCCTCAGCAATACTCACCGGGCGCGGGTGGCGGTGAGCCATACGGTAATGACGCAGCTCCGCTCGGGAAAAACTGCCGATTTGCATCCGGTTAGGCAGTACCAAGCGCAGCTACGGCCAAGTGGCAATAGAGAAGTTTCAACGGCGAGGCGAGGATAGGACTGGAATAAAAAAGTCTTGTGGTCTGGCGGACTGCAGTAGCTCATTCATGCATGGAAAAATTCTCTGAGGGTGAGCACAATTGCGATCGCTCCTGCCAAACCAGATAGAGGCTGAATCGCCTCCAGCCGAGGAAATTACTCGCCGCCAAATGACGACAGCTTCTAATAACCGCTGATGGGAATTTCCCAGCCGTGGTCGTGGAGAATAATGCACTGCTGCCCGGAATAGCCGATACAGTTGTTGCGCTCCAGCTCTAACAGCAAACGGGTGACGGTGACCCGAGACGTGCCGATGGCTTCGGCAATTTGCTGATGGGTCAAGCGCAAGTTAATCAAATGCCCCTGCTCTGTCGGGCTACCAAATTTAGTTGCCAGCCAAGTCAGCAGCAGCTGCAATCGTTTAGCAATTTGTCCGTGGCGAATGCGAATCAGCTCCTGCATCTGGGCGATGTGAGTCAACATCACCTGCTGCAGATTGCCGCACTGGCCGATTTCCAGACGCATCGCTTCCACATTGGTGAGGCACTCAATCTGGCAGGGCTGGATGCGAGCCAAGGGATGGCCAACCAAATCGCCCGCTCCCCAAAAGCCAAGGGTAATCAATGACCCCTCTTCGCCAATGGTCAATAGTCGAACGATGCCGACCCGAATCTGCCACAAGACCCCTTCTCTAAGGGGCATATACTCTCGACGCCTGAACGCCTGAATCGAAGCATAATTTAGCGGTGGCAAGCTGAGAGTGGAATCGTACATGGAGGGGAGGGATAAGTCTCAAGTAACCGGCTTTAAGGACAGATGCCACATTTGGCTTCACTTTGAAGCTCCAAAAACGATAGCGACTGTTGACATAAATTCTCAATAAGTTAGTGTAGCACACTGCATTTTTTGTGGCTTCAACTGTTTCAGGTTCACCGGGTCGCGTTTGTCTGGCGCGATCGCTGGGCTTCCCAGTTCACGATGAATGGCACCCCTTGAAACTGGGAGATTTCGGGCAGCTGTTACCGTCCGAAAAGAGCGGATGCTGGTGGATTTCTTGGCTCTGTCAGGCCCCCGATTTGTTTGAGAACTGGAGGGTCTCTATTCTTATTTCATGATTTTCTGAAGCATTATTGGTGATACGACCAGATGACTGCTGGGGTCGAGTTTGATGGCGTGAAGTCTGGACAGTCTTTGGCGGCTTCCGTCAAAGCCGAGTGTGGATTAACCGCACACTGCAGCTGCTCGCAGTCAGAAAAATAGGCGCAGCGATGACACGGCATCGCCTGTAGCTGTCGAATGCGGATGAATTGACGGTACAGACCTTTTAGGGCTGCACACAAAAACCAAGTCATCACAATTAGCCACAATATCGGGCTCAGAGTGATGCCAATCAGCAGCAAGGCATTTGCGACGTACAGCTGCACCATAACGATTTGCTGGCAGTTAGGCGTCAGAACTTGGGTTCAGCTTTTGCCACAGCCAAGCATCGATCGCCAGCTGACCGCCACCATTCACCAAAAAGAACAGATAAAACGAAGCATAAAGAGCGGCTGTTTCTAGCGGCGTCACCCTGAATCCGTTGCCCTTGATATGGAAGAAAATAGCGACAAGCATCGTAAAAAATAATGCCGCTGCATTCAGCCGAGTCAGCAACCCCAAGATTAATAAAATTGCTCCAATCACTTCGGTGTAAGCAGCACAGTAGGTAAAAAAGATGGGATAAGGTAGCCCGATATAGGTCACAACATTGTCGGCAAAGCCTTGAACATTCCCCAGCTTGTCCAGACCGTTATGGATCATCAGGCCCCCAGCGCTGACTCTCATTATCAGCCAGAGCACCTGAAACCACAGGTTCGTGCTAATGGTGGATTGAAAAAGTAGACGGGTGAGAAGATTGGATTGCGGACTCGTGGAAACAGTCGTCATCAGCGATACCTAATCTGCCACTCTACTCTAGACTTTATTGAAAAGAATTCCTATTAATCAAAATAATTTAGTTATTTATATTTACAGAAAGTGATACAACCATAAAGTGATTTTCAGCAATTGATTTCCAGCTTTTTTATTCATTCCTAAGTCAGCCCAATACTCGGTGAAGACGGCCAGAAAGTTGGCCTTGTTCGTGGATTTAAATGCGCTGCCATTGAGGCTGTGTTCTGGTAATTATTTGGGGGCATATTATGAGACCGTCTCATCCAGCAACGGAGCTTAATCGCACGGTGTCAGCATTGGGCTTAGTTAGCCTGCTGAGCGATTTTGCTAGCAAGATGGTGTATCCGGTGACGCCGCTCTTTTTGACTGGGGTATTGGGGGCTCCTGCCTGGACGGTCGGCGTGGTTGAGGGGATCGCGGAAAGCACTGCCAGTATTCTCAAACTATATTCGGGTTGGTTGTCTGATCGCATGGGGCAGCGTAAGCCATTTGCCGTTATGGGCTATGGACTAGGGGCACTGGCGAAGCTATGCTTGGCAATTTCTTTCGTGTGGGGTCACGTATTGGGGGCCCGAGTCGTCGATCGCGTGGGCAAAGGACTCCGCGCCGCGCCCCGCGATGCCCTGATTGCGGAAAACTGTGCCCCCCATCAGCGGGGGCGAGCATTTGGTCTGCACCACAGCTTGGAAACCGTGGGGGAAATCGTGGGGCCGCTGGTCGGTTTCTGGGTGCTCTGGCAGTTTCCAGAAAATTATCGAGGCGTCTTTGCGATCGCCTTTCTTCCTGCTCTGTTCAGCGTTTTGGTGCTGCTGGCTCTGGTCAAGGAGCCGCGATCGCCGCGTCAGGAGCAGCGCGCCCGACCGCAATTTACCTTTCAAGGACTATCTCCGACTTATCGGCGGTTTTTGCTAGTAGTGGGGCTGTTTGGCTTAGGTAATTCGTCTGATGCGTTTTTGCTATTGCGAGCCCGGGATTTAGGGTTTGCCGGCGGCCAGGTGCTGCTGCTGTATGCCCTGTTCAACTTAGTAGAAATGGCGCTGGGGCTGGCGGCTGGCAATTTGTCTGATCGCGTGGGGCGGCGACCTCTGCTAGTGAGTGGGTATTTAGTATTTGCACTGGTGTACTTGGGATTTGCGATCGCCCCCAGTGCTGCCGTCATCTGGCCCTTATTTATGTTTTACGGACTGTATTCCACTTTGACACGGGGGGTGCAAAAGGCATTTGTGGCGGATCTGGTGCATCCGACCCGACGGGGAGCAGAAATTGGTACGTTCTATTTGGTTGTTGGGCTTGCGGCGCTTCCCGCCAGCTTGTTGGCAGGCTGGCTTTACGCTCAGGTGGGAGTGGCCGTCCCGTTTTTGGTGAGTGCTGGAATTGCCGCGATCGCCGCTCTGCTGCTAACGACGATGCCGCCTGCCAGAACCACCTGAAACGTATCACCTGATACTTAAAGGCACTCTGGTACCCAGCCAGAGACTTGCACGCTCGTTGATTCGGCACCGCCAAAATTTTCAGTTGATGACTTTTTCCGCTGGGCTTTTGGGCGCTGGGGCTTTGGTGAGTAATGGGAGATTGGTTGAGATTGGTTGCTAACCATCTCCGGCACCGCTTTTATGCTTTTGCGGGGGGCGATGCACTAAGATGAAAAATATTTTTAGCAAACTTTAATGTAAGTGGACGGCTAATGAAATTTTCGCAGTCCTCTTCGGAAGGGCGACTCAAGGAACTGAAATTTTTTCGCTGGGTGTTATTGGGCGCCGCGATCGCTGCAGTAGGCGTGCATTTATCCTCAGCGCCGCTGCTGTTGCGGTTTGTCAACAATGTTTTTGGCGGTCTTGAGCTGGATGTGGTTGAGGAGCCCATCGAAGTCATTTTGGTAGAAGAGGAGGTACCAGAACCCGAAGCCCCCGTGACGCCGCCGCCCCCTTCTGAGGCAGCCACCGAAAACGAACCAGCGGCTTCGGCCCCAGAAGACTCGGCCCCGCCGCTGCGCACTTCAGACTCCGTTATTCCAACACCGCCCACCGCGGAGTCAATTGAGACGGTGCCAACCGAATCCGCGATCGCGACCGCAGATGGCGTTGAAGGCGGCGAAGGCGCCGCTGGCAACGCGGGAAGTATTGGTTTGCTGAGGGGCGATGGCAGCACTGAAGGGGATCCCTCCGATCCCGTTGGTCCGCCCAATGTGCAGCAAGCACCGGTCGAACGACAACCCGTGCAGGAGGTGGCGCGCGCCCGGCCGCCAGCGGCTCGACAGGTGGCCTGTAATCCTTGCTCGACGCCCGATTATCCGCTCTCAGAACAGCGTGAGCGAATTCAGGGACAGCCGGTTATCAACGTTATTTTTGATGGGAATGGCAATGTCGTTAGGGCCGTCATTGAGCGTTCCAGCGGCAGCGATGCGTTAGATCAGGCAGCCTTAGAGGAGGCCCAAGCGAATTGGCGCTTTGACGACCCCTATCGCTTGGGTGGCCAGGTTTCTGTAGAAGTGCCCTTTGTGATTGAAGGAACGGACCAGTTTGCAGCGGCGCAAGCTGCCGGTCAGCGAGAAGTGATTGCTCTACCTGTGCAGCAATCCATTGTGCCGGTGTCGCCTGCCACCGCTGGAACAACGCCGACTACGGCGGCTCCAGCCGCCGATGATGCCGAGTCGGTTGAGCCCCCCGCCGCTGATGCAGACCCAGCACCCGCCGCTCCAGCTGGCGAAGAGACGGTCGATGCTGAGCCAGATGATGATGCCGAGCCGGTCAGTTCGCCCAGCGAAACTAATACGCTGCCCGCCGCTGGCGATCGCGTCCCTGAGTCAACTCCTCCGGCTGCGGGCGATCGCCCCAGTACGGTCGCGCCTGAGAGTCCTGCTCCGCCTGCTCCGGCCTCAATTCCTCAAGCTAATCCAGCTCCCCAGCCCGCGCCGGCACAACCGACCCCAGTGCCAGAAAGGCGCGCCGAGCCGGCAGATGCCGAGGCGGCTGGGGAATAGGTGCAAAGTTTGCTGCCGCGTATCGGCCGTTTGGGTGGGTTGGCTGTGCTGCCCACGTCCGGCAGAAGCTGATAGCGCTTGAACTTTGACAAGAGCGTTCAAATCACGAGCTTATATGACTCATAACGGTGATTAAGTGCGATTAAATGCGATGGTTGTCCTATTTTCAATAATTGATTTCAATTCTCAATAGGCGTTAAAATGCTGCTTGCTGAGGGTCTACCGAGGAAGATCGTTTCTCACCGTAAGGATTTGAATGCGTCACGTTACCGGATTAATGAGCCTGGCGATCGCCGCTGGTCTCCCGTTGCTAATGGTTTTGCCGAGCTTGGCCCAAACTGCTGAAGATCCAGAAATCATTCAGAATAGTGCAGACATTCCGGCAGTTCAGGATGCACCCACTCCAGCTCAAAATAGTCAGTCTGCTCCAAACGTTGAGAATAGTCTGCCTGACGTCGAGCCCAATCGCCAAGAGACTGAAAATGTGCCAAGCAATCAGCCCATCCCAGCTCTTCCCAGTGAGCAGAACAGCCCCGCAGCCCCAGAAAATCTAGGACCGGAAACCTTACCCACAGAGCAGGACACGCCCAACTCTCCAGAAGCTGAGGCTACCCCCATCACTCAGATCACGCAAATTCAGCTGATTCCCATTGAAGATGGTCTCCAAGTGGTTTTGGTCGCGGCGGAGCCGACCGTACCGGAAGTTTTTCAGGTGCAGGAGCAAAATACTCTGTTGGTGGACATTGTGGGAGCGCAACTGGCGCTGCCCGATGGCGATCGCTTTCAGCAAGATAATCCTGTGCCCTCGGTGGCGTCATTCGCGATCGCCGCAGTCACCGACGACACCGTGCAAATCACTATTGTTGCGGCCACCGAAACCGCCCCCAATGCCTATCTGGAGCGAGCCGCCGAATCCCTGATTCTAGACATTGCCACCACGCCGCCCGATGAATCAACGAATGCTGATGACCTGCGGTTTGGCAACAACCTGCGCATCATTGTGGCCGCCGAACCCCTACCTCGCTATCAAGTGTCTAGCGCCAGCGTTGGCACCCGCACTGATACCGATATTCTCGATGTGCCCCAGGGCATTCAGGTTATTCCTGAAGAAGTGCTCGAAGATCAGGGCAGCGTTAGTTTAGGCGATGCCCTCCGAAATGCCAGCGGCGTCAGTGTTGGGCGCACCGCTAGTGGTGCTCGTTCAACTACCCCCATCATTCGCGGCTTCGAGACGGACAATATTCTCCGAAATGGCCTGCGAGATGACACCCTGCGATTAGGGTCGGGCATCAGCAATATCGAGCGCATCGAAATTTTGAAAGGGCCAGCGTCGGTGCTGTTTGGGGCGGGCAATTTGGGCGGTACTGTTAACCTAGTGACGGAGGTGCCGCTGCGGGAACCGCGCTATGACGTGGAATTGAGTGCGGGTAATTATGCTTTTTATGGCACTGCGCTGGATGTCACCGGTCCACTAGATGAATTCAGCAGCTATCGCACAAATATCGCTTATGAAAATCGCGGCAGTTTTGTGGATTTTGAAAACAGTGAATTTGTCTTTTTTGCCCCAACCTTACAGGTTATTGATACTGAACAAACTAGCTTAATTATTGATTTTGAATATCTCTATAATCGCTCGCGCGGCAGTTCAGTCGGACTGCCAGCAATTTCAGCAATTGGTTTAGAAGATAACGATTTGGCTGAGCAAATTATTAGCGGCGGCGGCATTATTCCTGATGAAGATATTGAGCGAGCCGGCACTTTAGATATTCGCACAAATTCTGGCGAGCCGGATATTAGTCGCACAGAAAGCAATATTTCACGCATTAGCTATCGCCTCGATCATCGGATTAACGATCGCTGGCGGGTGAGGAATGAATTTTTAGGGTCGTTTCAAAATACGGCAGAAGATAGCTTTGTGGCGGGCATCGGCTTTGCTCAGGTCGATGGTCAGCCTGATTTCAGCCTGATTAATCGGGTCTTTATTGACAACCCTAGCAACCGCGAAGCCTACACGTTGAACACTAATTTTGTGGGTGATTTTGCCATCGCCGGCATTGATCAAACTTTACTGCTGGGCGTTGAGTGGTCTCAGGAAACCGAAGAAGATTTAGTGCTACAGCGGTTGTTCTTACCTTTTCTTTCGCCAGATTCAGAACCCTTTAATATCTTTGAACCCAGTTACGATCCTAGTCGCTTTTTTCCGGAAGAAAATCCCAATCCATTATTTAGCTTTTCCAATGAAAGAATTGGGACTGACAGCTTTACTCGTAGTCGCACCATTGGCCTTTATGGACAAACGCAGCTCAACTTGTCCGACAACCTGATTGTTTTATTGGGAGGCCGATTGGACTTTGCCGATCAGTTTTTTGTGGACACGGTTAATCGAGCCGATCCCGCTCCCATCGAATCTTCTGACAGCGCTTTTAGTCCTCGGATAGGCGTGGTATTCAAACCCATTGAAGACTTATCGTTTTACGCCAGCTACACAGAATCGTTTAATCCGGTTATTGGCCGCGGCGAGACGGGAGAAATTTTCACCCCAGAGCGAGGCAATCAGTTTGAAGTGGGCATCAAGGCCGACATTAACGATCGCCTTTCCGCCACCCTGGCATATTATCAGTTGCGCCGCACCAATGTGTTGACCCAAGATCCCAGCAACCCGGGATTTCAAGTGCAGGTGGGGGAACAGGCCAGCGATGGGATTGAGTTCGACCTGGCGGGAGAACTGCTGCCCGGCTGGAATATTATCGCCAACTATGCCTACACCGACGCCCGCATTAGTGAAGACAATGAGTTTCCCGTGGGTCGTCGTTTGCTGAACGTGCCGGAGCACGCCGCCAGTTTGTGGACTTCCTACGAGATTCAGTCGGGCAGTTTGGCCGGCCTGGGCGTGGGCGTGGGGGTCTACTTTCAGAGCGATCGCAACGGCGATATTCGGGTGCCGTTTACGCTTCCCGCTTACACCCGCACCGACGCCGCCATTTTCTATCGCCGCAATCAGTTTCGAGCCCAGCTCAACTTTCAAAATATATTTGATGTTCGCTACTTTGAGAGCGCCAGAGATCAGTTTCGGGTGGTGCCCGGCGCCCCCTTCACGATTGTTGGCTCCATTGGCTGGGAGTTTTAACCCATGCAGAGATTCATTCGCATTTGGGTCGGGCAACTGGTTTCCACCATCGGCAGCTACATGACTGTCTTTGCCCTGATTTTTTGGGTCTGGGAAATTACGGGGTCGGCTACCAGTCTGGCGTTGGTGGCGTTTTTCTCGCAGCTACCGCGCATTGTGGTGACGCCGCTGGCCGGCATCATTGTCGATCGCTTTCCTCGCAAACAGCTGATGATTTTGGGCGACGTGGTGGCCATGCTGTGCACGATTGCGATCGCGCTGCTGTACGGCAGCGATCGTCTACAAATTTGGCATCTTTACACAGCGGTGGCGGCCTATGGCTGCTTCGGCCAAATTCAAACTCTGGCCTATGCCACCTCAATTGCTCTGCTGGTGGACAAAAAAGACTACACCCGCGCCGAAAGTATGGTGGCGGCAGTAAACTACAGCGGCGCTATTTTTTCTCCCATTCTGGCCGGCAGTCTGTACCCGGTGATTGGCCTGCAGGGCATTATTTTGATTGATCTAGGCACGTTTTTGGTGGCCTTTGTGATTCTGCTGGCGTCCACCATTCCGCCTCCGAATTCGCATGAGTCGGACGCTGCTCAGCCTCATGTGGACTGGTCAAATTTGACTTTTGGCTTCCGCTACATTGCCAGCAAGCCAGGGCTGGTCGCGATGGTGCTGGCCTTTTCCTGCTTTGCCCTACCCAGCGATATTGGCAAAGCCCTTTACAATCCGATGATTTTGGCGCGTTCGGGCGGCGCCGAACAGGTATTAGGGGCCGTCACCACTGCCGCTGGGGTCGGAGGCGTTTTGGGGGCGCTGCTAGTCAGTTGGCGAGGGGGATTTCAGCGGCGCATTCACGGCATGCTGTTGGGATTTGCCGGGACAGGGCTTTGCAAAATTGGACTGGGTATTGGGCAAACTGCTTGGGTCTGGATCCCCGCCCACTTTGCTGCCACCCTGCTAATTCCGCTCTACTACAGCTCTAGTAACGCTATTTGGTATGCCAAGGTACCGCCACCGCTGCAGGGCCGAGTCTTGGCGGCTGACCAAATGGTGGGACTGATGATTGGGGCGATCGCGCCCTTACTGGCTGGCCCCCTTGCCGATTTTGTTTTTGAGCCTGCCATGCAGGTTGACGGCTGGCTGTCACCGATTTTTGGCCCCATCTTAGGCACTGGCGAAGGGGCTGGCATTGCCCTACTCTACACCCTAAGCGCAACGCTAATGCTGCTGGTCGGGCTGGTCGGCTATGGATTTCGGACACTCCGCTCTGTAGAAACCATTCTGCCTGACCACTCACCAGAAGCCAGCTTATCTGAGTAAAAGGGTTAACGGATGATATCGAGAATGGGTATGGGCCAATCGTTGGGCGAAAAGCATCAGCACCTCACTCACGGCTTGAGGCAGCGGCTCCGTCGCCGTGACGCAGGACAAAATCGATGGCGATAGGACCTGCCGAAAATGAATTAGGGATTTGCAAAATTTGCAAAAGCTCAGGGCACGGCATCAATCAGCGCTAAAAATACAAGCGTTGCTGAAAGTATGAATAAGCTTCATGGGCGCGTGAGCCAGATGCTCACACTGACGCTCATCTCCGAGACTGCAATAATTGCGAATATTCCGCTTGCAAGGCAAATCCCACGAAACCGTCGACAAAACTAGGATGTACCCGCTTCATGACATATCAGCGACACCCTATTGTCACTGAAGGGCCGGCTTTTGAAGTACCGCAAATTGCCGTTAGATTCGGCCATCTTTAGATGGTTCCACTTCTAACGCAGCAATGCTTTTCTGCCGCCTTCTGCCTTTAATCTGCTACGCACGAGCAAAGCTCTACATCCTTTAGCCATCACAGAAGCGTTCAGTATCAAAACACAGTCAGTCTAAGTAAATTTGTTGAAACCGCCTGGCGCGACTGGCCTGTAATACAATTATGGACAAAGTGTTAACCATAAATTTTATCAATGGTTATCCTAAACTTCATACCTAGGGTTGCCGTGCAATTTTTTCTCTACAGATCAGTAAAAAGCCGGTGAGTGAAGTCTTTTAGCGATTCAATACGGTTAATTTCGCTACTAAATTCGCGCTGAGGCCGATATTGCCTCCGGATATTTGCGGAGAAACTTAATAAAAAGACGGTTTATTTTTTTGAGTAGGGTGATACCATCTCTATGGACTATTGAGAGTGAATCTCATTATAAAGTTGTACTGAGCAGGAAATCTGAGAATCTGATAAGAAGAATCTGAAAGTTTTGGTTCTGCCACCACACGAGTCTACTGCAGGCAGTAACAGTGATTTTTGGTACAGCAGCATACTGAAATGGCTGGTCGATTGAAAACTGGCGTGAGCCGCCAACTTTCAGTTGTTCATCTTGTTTGTGCACCTTTGAGCTGCTCTTTTTCTTGTGGGAATTGAGTGGTTTGAGTGGCGCTAGTGAGCACTTTTCAGTTTAGTCCTGGCGCCGTCAACGCTATTCCGGCGTTACGGATTCAGAGTGCGATCGCCCGTCATCGATCGCCTTAATCTCCACAGATCAGCACAAATTCGACTCATTGGAGTGTTCTTCCCCCATGGTTCAAGTAAGTCTATCAACGTCTACCACTTTTGACGGTGACCTCAACGCCCTCGTAGAAGATCAGGGTACTGCCTTAACCGTTCGTTTTGACCTGGACGAGCCGGCTCCTCCTGGCGGTCTAAAGGTCTACATTGATAGCGACGTTGAGCAAATTCTCAATCGATTAGACTTACCGGCGGCGATTTCTAATCCTCAGTTTGAAAATCTTAATCTGTTTTCTACTCAAACTAATTTCGATAACTCGGGATTGGCCCTCGAAATTAGTGCGGGAGCAACCTTTGCCACCATTACCCTCAACATTTTTGACAATGAGGAACCCGATACGTTTTTGCCCGCCACTTTTGATGGCCTGGTGGAAACCGTATTCTCGCTCGTAACCGCCGACCAAATTGCTCCTGAGGACGTAACCAGCATTACCGGCGTGGACGATTACACCATCGATCCCGGCGCTGCCAGCAGCACAGTGTTTTTTGCTGATGATGCGACCCAACTGCCTGGCGCCCCGGAGCCGCCCACCGAACCACCCACCGAACCGCCCACCGAACCGCCCACCGAGCCCCCCACTGAACCTCCAGCAGGTCTACCGGTGGTGAGCTTTGAGGCGGTGCCCGCTACGATTTCTGAGGAAGCCAGTGCCGCAGACCGGCTGCTGCGACTAGAGTTTACGGTCGTCGGTGAGATTCCTGAAGGGGGGCTCGTGGTTCTCCTTGAAAATCTTTTCGGCATTACCGATCAGGCAGACAGTGAAGCTGAGGGAGCTGCCTTTGAGGGCTTAGGTCTAGCGCCCCCCTTTGACCAAGAAAACAACATCATTGGTATTCGACTGCTGGAAAATCAAGCTGCGATCCAGTTGCCGATGATTAACGATCTGGTTGAGGAAACTACCACTTTTGAGTTCCAGCTGCTGGAAGGTGAGGGCTACGTTGTCGATCCTGATCAGAACGCCACACTGTTCACCATTACCGACGATAACGGTGGTCCTGGCGTCGGCCCCACGATAGCGCTTTCCGTCTCTGAAACCAACTTGGCCGAGGGCGATCCGCTCACCGTCAATTTCACCGTGGATGGCGAGATTCCTGAAGGCGGTTTGGACGTGCTGGTGCAGAGCCCCATTCCGGCGGCGCTGGGTCAGTTCGATTTGGCTGATCTGACGGCTCTAGAGCTGTCTGGAGTGAGTAACCTGATTCCCGGCGATAGCCAAGGCTTGAGCTTTATCGCTACGCTCACTGAGCCGGATGCTTCCATCACCCTCAACGTGTTTGACGATATCGTAGCGGAGGCGCCTTTGGAACTGCCGTTCACCCTGGCCAATGGGGAACTGTATGAGGTTGATCCAGCCGCCGCTGAGGTGATCTTGACCATTGCCGATCAGCCGTCGGAGCCGGGACCGACCGTGGGCATTACCTTGAATGGGTCGAGGGATGTCGTGGAAGGGGAAAGCATCACCCTCACCTTCAACGTGGTTGAGGGTGAAATTCCTGAAGGTGGTCTGACGGTACTGGTTAATGACGTCGATAGCGCTCAAAACGGCCTCAGAAGCCTGACCGAATTTGATATTGCCAATGTTGAGTTGAGCGAGGGTATCGCCGCATTTCCCACCCCCGCTGAGGGTGATAGTGGTTTCTTTGTGACGCTGACTCAAACTAATGCTTCGATCACGCTTCCTGTACTTGATGATGGAGCGGACGAAGACGAAGCAGCTGAATCCTTTACCTTTGAGCTGATTGACGGCGAAGCCTATGAGATTGCTACTGACAGCAGCGTCACGATCAACATTGCCGATGCCAACGATATGGGTGGTGGTGACGACCTCTCCGTATCGCTAGATGTCCTCGCCGGTACTTTCATCGCTGACGATAGCCGCATCGACACGCTGATTACGCCTAATTTGCTGCTGGATGGTTCCGGTACGCCGATCCTGAGCCTGCTGCTGAGCGCTGATGGCCCCGTTCCCGAAGAGGGAGTGGTCGTCAACGTGCAGTCGGATTTGGCCGACATCGGCGAGTTTATCCTGGGCTCTAATTTTGTCCCAACGGCCTTTGGTGGAGAGGTGTTGGGAGCGATTTACGACGATGCTGGGTCGCCGACGGGATTGCAGGTTCGGTTAGACAACCGCAACACTGTAGTGACCTTCAACACGGGATTTGCGCTTCCTACGGATGGCACTTCGCCGGAAACCGTCAGCTTTTCTCTGGCTGAGGGCGAAGGCTACACGCCAGTCGATACGATCGCGACGGCCACCGTCTATCCCGATGCATCCCAGCTACCGCCGCCGGCAGATCCGTTGGAAATTGGCGTGAGCTTTGATGGCGGCGTGCTAACCGAGGGCGGGGAATTTGGCACCCTCAACTTCACGGTGGCGGGCGAAATTCCTCCTGAGGGCGTGATTGTCTTCGTTTCCAACAATCAGTTCGCCGGCATTGTGGACTTTGACCTGCTCAATGCGACAACCACGGGCGGCTCCTTCCCAGCCCCAGACGGCAACGCCGGTGGCTTCTTCTTCAAAATTACGGAGCCCAGCGCTAGCATCAGCTTCCAGGCGCGAGTGGATGAGGAAATTGAAGGGCTGGAGCAGGTCAACATTGCGCTGCAGCCGCTGGTGGGCTATACCATCGCCGATGGTGCCGGCGAAGTTGCCGTTTTGGTGCAGGAGAGCGATGAGTCCTTGATTCAGGCCAGTCTAGAAGGAGAGCCGGAGGTGCTGATTGAGGCCGAGGGCACAGTGGCTACGGTCAATCTGACTCTCAGCGCGCCGCCGCCAGCGGAAGGCATTGAAATTACCATTGATGCCGCTGAGATGATCGAGTTCGATCCGCAAACCCTGAGCTTCTCAGACAATATCCAACCCGTGAGCGCCAATGAAGATAACACCAGCTTCACGATTCGGCTGTTTGAGCAGACCGGCAGCTTGGGCGTTGCGGTGGCGGATGATGGTGAGGTTGAAGGGCTAGAGACAGCGGTCTTCGCGATCGCTGAGCCTGGCGCCGATGCAGCTTTCCAGGTGAATCCTGACGCCAGTTCAGCCACCTTCACGATTGTCGATACGGCTGATCAAGTCCCCGCTCCTGGCGTTGAAGATGCTGAGTCGAACGATACGATCGCCACGGCGACGGCCACCGGACTGACCGCTGACAACAATACAGTTTCTGTTGATGGTCAAATTCGCGGCAACTTCTTTGACGGCGATCTGTCTCTGCGCACGGACTTAACGGAAGACGTTGATCTTTACTCCTTTGACCTTGGCGCTGAAGACACTGTCCGCATCGACATTGACGCTGACGCCTTTGATTCTGGTTTAGATCCGATTTTGCGCGTTTTTGATGCGAATGGCGAACAGCTTGCCCAAAGCGACGATGACGGTGCCCCCGACGAGCTATTTGCGCCGGGTCGCCTGGATTCCTACATCGAGTTCACGGCTACCGATGCCGGCACCTACTATGTCGGCGTTAGCAGCTTTGGTAATGGGGCCTTTGATTTCTTCCTGGACGATGAGGGCAATCCCACGAATGCGCCTTATGACCCCAATGTGGCCGGCAGCGGCACGGGCCGTAGCTTTGGCGACTACACGCTGAATTTCACGCTCAACGAAGAAATTGTGGCGGCGGCAACTGACATTCCGGCCAGCACCGGCGCCGGGCCAACCATCTCTCTAGCAGCGACCCCAGGCACCTATGCCAGTGACGACAGCCTGCTTGCCAACGCTCTAGTACAGTTTGTCGAAGACGGCAGCGCCTCGATTTTGACCCTCGGGCTAGAGGTTGACGGGGACATTCCCGCAGGCGGCATCGAAGTCTTTCTGACCAGCAACCTCGACCTAACCAGCGTGTTCAGCACCGGCACCCCCTTTAGTCCTGGGGGGGCCGAAGTTCTCGGCGCTGTGTATGACGAAGCGGGGACTCCGATTGGCCTGCGGGTAAACGTGCTGAGCAGCACGGCCATTCTTAATCTCAATTTAGACAGTCCCGAGGAAGCGCCTACTGACGGGGTGGAAGACGTGACCTTTACGCTGGAACCGGCGGCGGGCTATGCCGTTGGCACCGGCACTTTCTCCGCTCCGATTTACGACACGCTGGCCGATGTGCCTGCCCTGCCAACGGTGCCGACCGTCAGCGTTTCCCTGAGCGAAACCGCTCTAGTGGAATCGACCGGTAACACTACCACCCTGACCTTTGAGCTGGATGCGCCCCCACCCGAGGGCGGCGTTGTGGTGAACGTGGATAGTGGAGTGCGAGCGGCGCTGGGTGAGTTCAACGTCTTTGATGCGGAAATTGTGGGCGGTAATTTCCCGTCACCCAACTTCCAGGCCAGTGGCTTCTTCTTCAACATTACGGAGCAGACCGCCACGATTACGCTGTCGGCTTTCGACGAGACGACCAATCCCGATATTCCCGCCGAAGACGCGCTGGAGGGCATTGATGAATTGACCTTTACGGTGCAGCCGGGCGTTGGCTATGCGATCGCCCCTGAGGCGAATGCTGTCACTGTTACCATTGCCGACAATCCCGACTCAGTGCCGCTGCCCGGCGACGGCAACGGCGACGGTAACGGCGATGGCAATGGCAGTGACGATCCGGTCGAGCCGGTGGAAGTGGAACTCAATGACACCATCGCTGATGCGAATCCTGTCGAGTTGCCGACCGATGGTTCAGCCATTGTGATTGAGGGCGAAATTGGTACCACCCGCGAGACTCGCAATCTCATCGATCGCTCTGAAGACGTCGATATGTATGCCTTTAACCTGGAGGCAGGGCAGACCTTAGTACTCGATATCGACGGTGGCGGTACTGGCGATGCTGGCGTGGCTGGCTCTCTGCTGGACAATATTCTGCGGATCTTTGATGCGGCGGGTAATGAACTGGCGATCGTGGAAAATGCGGCTGCTCCCGACGAAATCTTCCAGGCCAATGGGGATGCCTACATTGAATTCACCGCACCGGAAACGGGCACCTACTATGCCGGCATCAGCAACTTGGGCAACAACTTCTATGATCCCAACGTGGCCGGCAGCGGTAGCGGCTGGACGTTTATCGATGCGTTCGAGCCGGGACCCTATCTTTTGGAGGCGAGCCTGCTGTCAGACGGCGGTGGCGGCGATGAAGCCTCCACTTTTGAGGTCGAATCCGGCGTCACCAGCGTCTTCCTCGATTTGCCGCTGCTAGAAGAGGCGGCTGGTCTTACTCTAGTCGGTGCTGACAGCGATGCCGCGCCCTTCTCCGATAACTTCCAGGTCGGCTTTGGCATTACCGATAGCACCAGCTTCAGCTTCTCCGACCCGCCTTTCACCCCCCTCGGCGGCACGATTGAGCATTCCGGCACTATTACTCTAGGACTAGGCGATGCGGAAGCCACCATTGGTGAGTTTTCCATCGGCTTTGATGAGAGCCGGGTGTCTGATACCGCTAGCGGTTTCTTTGTGGCTGACACCCTGGATGACGCGCTGGGGCTAGAAATTCTGTTTGACCTGAGCGCGCCTGGCACCGCGGCGGTTGCCAACAGCGAGCTGGAAATCAGCGGCACTGACCTGCTGCTGTCGCCGGAACTGGCTACGGCCCTGGCACTGCCGGAACTCGCTGGCGCTGATGTCGGCGATGCCCGCGTAGATGCGATGGTGGCGCTGTCTGATGGGGGCCCTACCGGTCCCAATGAGGTGACTGACGGTGACGATGTCCTTACCGGTACCGATGGCGATGACGTTTTGGATGGTCTGCTGGGCAACGATACCTACACCGGTGGCCCTGGCGCCGATCAGTTCGTCTTCAGCATTGCCCAGGGCCTTGACACGGTTACGGACTTCGAGATGGGCGTTGATCAAATTAGCCTCGGCGGCCTCACTCCAGAGGGCGTCAAAATCCTTGAGTTAGGCAGCGACACCTTAGTGCTGACCAGCAGTAATGAGCTAATTGGCATTGTCGCGGGCGTCACGGGGCTGGATAATTCCGTGTTTGCCTAGCTCGAATTCCCAAGGTGGGCGCTAGCCACCTCGTCATAGCGGCATCGGCTGCATCGCTTGAGTGCTTTTGCTCGGGCGATCGCATTCGATGCCGCCTAAACCTTATCTCTAATGTCTTAAATCTAAAGCTCTATTCGTTGAAGGCATAACCCCGAATACGACATAGCAACGGAGTGAGTTCGAAAATGGTGCAAATCAATGACTTTGAAAGCGGGACTACCAGCGGCTGGCGGATTGGCAATGTCGTTGATCATCCCAATCCCCCCGTCAATATAGCCTCCGGTGGCCCTGCTGGGGCCGAAGACAATTTTCTGCAGACCCAGTCTAATGGCGGTAGCGGGGCCGGCAGTCGCCTCGCATTTTTCAACCAGAATCCTGAATGGACAGGGGATTACACCATCGGCGGCGTTACCGGTATCACCGCTTCCGTCATCAATCAGGGCAGCAGTGACGTGGTTCTGCGCGTCGCCTTCGACGGAGCGGGTGGTCGCTTCGTCACGACAGCAGGAGTGACCGTCCCCCCCGATAGCGGTTGGCAAGATATCGCCTTTGACATCACTGCGGCTGATCTGACGGCAGTCGGTGGCACCGACGTTGATGCTACTTTAAGCGGAGTTTCTCAAATTCGCTTCATCAACAGTCCAACCCCGGCTTATCAAGGCATCGCAGTTGCGGCCCAGGTGGGAATTGACAATATTGCCACCGTTGGCGGCGCCCCTGACGAGCCGCCGGCTCCCCCAGAACCCCCGATGGGCGATTTGCCAGTGGTGAGCTTTGAGGTCGTGCCTCCCAACTTCTCGGAAGAGGCCGCTGATAACTTAGTGGAGTGGGTCTGGACGGTGACCGGCGACTTTCCTGAGGAAGGCATCACGGTCAATTTAGATACCTCGGGCGGCGATGCTCCCTTCGCCTTCACTGAACAGTTTGCCGCCGAACCTGCAGCAGAGTTTGTTAACGCCGAAATCGTGGGCTTTGATGACACCGGCCGCCTCAACATTCTGCTGACGGCCCCGGAAGCGTCCTTCCAACTGTTCTTCATTAACGACATCATCGAGGAAGGCGCTCAAACTTTTGATTTTCAACTTGTGGAAGGGGAAGGCTACGCGGTAGACCCCAACGTCAATGGCACTATCTTCACCATTACTGACGACAATGGCGGTCCCGGCGTTGGCCCCACTATCGGCTTGTCGGTGTCGGCAACGGCCCTAGCCGAGGGCGAGCCGCTGACAGTGACGTTTGCCGTTGATGGCGACATTCCTGCCGAGGGCGTACAGGTGCTGGTGCAAAGCGATGTGCCCGGCTCTTTGGGCCAGTTTGACTTAGCTGATCTAGGCAACGTTACCACCACGGGAATTGCAGGACTGCCCAGCGTCGGCGATGGCGGCGGCGGCAGCTTCTTTGTCACCATCGTTGAGCCCACGGCCACCATCTCTCTGAATGTGTTCGACGACATTGTGGCGGAAGAGCCGCTGGATATAACCTTTACGCTGGCCAATGGTGAGCTGTATGAAGTTGATCCGGCAGCCGCCAGCACCACTCTGACGATCGCGGACGAGGTGCAGCCCATTGGCCCTACCGTGAGCCTCAGCGTCGACAACACGGCGCTGGTGGAAGGCGGCGACCCGGTGACCCTCACCATTACCGTCGATGGCGAGATCCCTGAGGGGGGCTTGCCGGTGCTGATCAATGACGTAGCCAGCGCCAGCTCTGGGGTGAGAAGCCTGACGGAGTTTGACATTGCCAACGTCACCACCACCGGCCTGGCCGATTTTCCCTCCCCTGCGGAAGGCGATAGTGGTTTCTTCGTGACGGTCACTGAACCCACGGCCACCATTACCCTGGCGGCGTTTGATGACGGCGCGGATGAGGATGAAGCCTTGGAGCAGTTCAACTTTGCCGTGATTGATGGCGAAGCTTATGAGGTCGATTCTGCTGCCAGCAGCGTTACTGTCAGCATTGCCGACCCCGTTGCCGACCTGCCCGTGCTCAGCTTCACGGCTTCCACCGATACGCTTAACGAAGCCGAAGGTACCAGCCTCACGTTCAACTTTGAGGTGGCCGGCGAATTTCCCGCAGCGGGGGTCGTGGTGCGCTTCGACGAAAACTTCTTCGACACGGGCGACCAGATTGATTTCAATGTCTTCGAGCTGGAAAATCTTGAGTTCTTCGACTTTGCAGAGACTTCCCCCGGTCGCTTTACCGTCGATTATTTGTTGTCGGCGCCTCAGGGCTCGCTGACCACGGCGGTGTTTGACGACAACGTGGCCGAGGCTGAGTTTATCTACAATCCCAGCATTCTGCCGATTCCCGAGGCTAACTACGCGATTAATCCGGATGCCAGTTCGGTTAGCGTTTCCGTGGTCGATGGCGTTGACGGTACGGGCGGCCCGGTGGTGAACCTGGCGGTTAGCGATACTGACCTGCAGGAAGGTGACCCGCTCACCATTACTCTGACCGCAGAAGGTGAGATTCCCGCAGAAGGCATCGAAATTAACGTCAACAGCAGCGTAAATGCCGCGCTGGGCGACTTTATCAGCACTGATGAGAACGGTATTCCTAACATCACCACTGCTGGCTTTGCGGGGGCGCTGGCTCCTAATGGTGCCGCCAGTGGCTTCAGCGCCGTCATGGTGGAGAATACGGCCACTATCACCCTAGATGTCGTCAATGATGGCTTTGCCGAAGCGCCCGAAACCTTCGATTTTGCTTTACTAGATGGCGAGAACTACGACGTTAGCGGTGAGGCTGTCGACATCACCATCAGCGATGCTGACAGTGCGTTGCCGGTAGTCAGCCTGGAAGTTTCTCCGACAGAAGTAACAGAGGCAGACGATGGCGCTGCTGTTGCGCTGAACTTCACAGTAGAGGGCGAAATTCCCGCAGTGGAATTCGACGCTGACGGCAATTATGTTTCTGGCGGTTTGCCGGTGGAGTTTGATGGCCGCGACGTGAACGCCATTTTTGAGCAAATCGTCGGCGGGCCTATTGTTGACGGTGTAGAAGTAACGCGCTTCCCTGCCGATGAGAGCGACACTACCTATGAGTTCACCCTGCTGCAAAACACGGCGACGGTGACGGTCAACATCGTCAATGACGTGATCGAAGAAACGCCCCAAGACTTCTCCTTCAATCTGATTCCCAATCCCGAGGGACCTTATACCGTCAATGCCGATGCGGTGGGTGGCACGGTGACTCTAACTGACGGCGGGGGCGGTCCCGGCGTCGGACCGACGGTTGGCATCACGGTGACTGAGACCGAATTAACCGAGACGGATACGGTCACGCTTAACTTCACAGTGGATGGCGACATTCCCACCGACGGTCTGGAAGTCTTGGTCCAAAGCCCGACGCCTGGAGCCATTGGGGAATTTAGTATCTTTGACGAAACCGGCAATTTTCTGATTGAGACCACTGGTCTGGCCGATTTCCCCATAGCAGGCGACGGCATCGGCAGCAGCTTCATCGCCACCATCACGGAGCCAACCGCCAGCATCACGCTATCGGTGTTTGATGATGGTCCCAATGAAGGCCCTGAAGAGCTGACCTTTGAGGTCATTAATGGGGAGGAATATGAAGTTGCCGCAGAGGCTTCTAACGTGACGATCACCATTGATGATGGGGCTCCCGTTATTAGCTTGACTGCGACCCCAGAAGTTCTGAATGAAGCTGAGGGTACCATTCTGACCTACAACTTTGCGGTCGATGGTGAGATTCCTGAAGGCGGGCTGATTTTTCGCACCGATGACCTGTTCGATGCGGAAACCAACTGGCGCTCTTTCGACTTCGACAATCCCGATCCGGCAACCCTGGGGGGGCTAGAACTCGTCGATTTCGAACGTATCGTGTTAGATAACGGCAATGCCATTTTTGAAGTGATTTGGCGCATGCTGGAGCCCACTGGCTTCTTGGCTCTACCGGTGCTGGATGATGAGGTGGCTGATGCCCCCAGTTCCTTTACCGTTGGGCTCATTCCTGGAGATGGTTATGCGATCGCTCCAGAGGCTTCTGAAGTCACTATCGAAATCATCGACGGCATCACCACGCCTGGCGGGCCGTTAATTGGCATGACGATTAGCGATACGGAGGTGAATGAGGGCGATCCCCTAACCCTGACGTTTACGACTGAGGATTCCCTGCCTGACGGTGGCCAGCAAATTTTCATTCAGAGCGATATTCAGAATGCGCTGGGTGAGTTTATTACGGTGGATGCGGAGGGCAACCCCACTATTACCGCCACTGGCTTTTCTAACCTAGAGCCAATTTTCCGGGGCTTTGTTGGCACGATGACCGAAAGCACTGCCACCATCAGCCTCAACGTATTTGATGATGGTCCAGGTGAAGGCCCAGAAACCTTTACCTACACGCTGTTGGATGGAGAAAGCTACATCGCCGATCCAGACAACAACAGCTTTGCTATCACCGTCGACGACACGTCAGGAGACTCACCAGTCGTTGGCATCAGCGTCGACCCGGCGGTGGTTTCTGAAGCAGATGCTAATGCCGCCTTCACGATCAATTTCACGGTTGATGGCGAGATACCAACACCTGAATTTGATGCCGATGGCAACTTGATTGCGGGTGGACTTTCCGTTCTGCTGGGTCCCGAAAACATTGAAGTCTTTAATCAGTTCGACAGTAATTCAGTCTTTGAAGGCTTTGTGTTTGGCGAAAACTTCTTTGGTGCCATCCCGGATAGCTTTGCCAGTGAGATAATCCTGCTGGAAAACACTGCCAGCCTGACCCAAGGTATCTTCAACGACATTCTCGAAGAAGCCGATGCTGAGTTTAGCTTCCAATTGGTGGAAGCCGGAGATTTTATTGACTCTAATTACGTCATCAATCCAGAGGCCGGTAGCGCTAGCTTTACCCTGATCGACGGCAACGGTGGACCTGGTGTAGGCCCGACGGTGAGTTTGGCGGTTTCTGATACTGATTTGTTTGAAGGGGACGAACTGACCGTTAACTTTGACGTGGAAGGTGATATTCCTGACGAGGGTCTTGAAGTGTTTGTCGGTGCCGGTGGCCCTGCCGACCTGGGTGAGTTCCAAATCTTTAATGAAGATGGCTCTCCTGCTGTCGAACTGGAAGGCATCAATGACTTCCCCCTCCAGGGTGGAGCGGATGGTGGTTTCTTTGTGACTCTGAACGAAAATCAGGCTTCGCTTACCCTCTCGGTGTTTGAAGATGGTCCAACTGAAGGGCCGGAAGCGTTGACCTTTGAGCTGGGTAATGGCGAGCTGTATGAGGTCAATCCTGATGCCAGCACCGTCACTCTCAATATTAGCGACGGTGGTGAAGCTGCCGTATTCGCCGCAGAGTCGGGCGTCACCAGCGTCTTCCTCGATTTCCCGCTGTTGGAAGAAGTGGCTGGGCTGACTTTGGTGAGTGCGGACAGTGAGGCCACACCGGCTGAGCGGCCTGCCTTCTTGGAACCCTTCCAAGTCGGGTTTGCTATCACGGAGGCCACGGACTTCACCTTTGCGCCGGTGCCGTTCACGCCGCTGGGGGGCACCATCGAGCACTCCGGCACGATCACCCTGGGCCTGGGCGATGCGGAAGCCACCATCGGTGAGTTCTCCATCGGCTTTGATGAGAGCCGCGTGTCCGACACCGCTAGCGGTTTCTTTGTGGCGGATACCTTAGATGACGCGCTGGGGCTGGAAATTCTGTTTGACCTGAGTGCTTCCGGCACCGCGGCGGTTTCCAACAATGAGCTGGAAATCAGCGGCGCTGACCTGCTGCTGTCGCCCGAACTGGCGACGGCCTTAGGGCTGCCCGACCTGGCCGGGGCTGATGTGGGTGATGCCCAAATCGATGCGCTGGTGGGTGACGATGGCAGCGGCCCTCCTAATCCTGGGGCGGTGACTGACGGCGATGACGAGCTGATTGGCACCGACGCCGACGACTTTTTGGACGGTCTCGGAGGCTCCGATCGCTATACCGGCGGCCCTGGAGCGGACCAGTTTGTCTTCGGCATTGCCCAGGGCATTGACACCATCACTGACTTCGAAATTGGTGTGGATAGCATTAGCCTGGGTGGCCTCACTCCTGAAGGCGTCAAGCTCATAGAGCTGAGTAATGACACCCTGGTGCTGACTAACAGCGACGAACTGCTGGGAGTTGTGCAAGGCGTCACGGGTCTTGATAACTCAATCTTTGCCTAGTGCAGGCCAGTCTACAGAGTTGCTAAGCGGTCTTGATCTTAGGCCGCTTAGCGAGGGAAACGGTGGTGGCTAAGCTACCCGCCGTTTCCCTCGCTAGAGGAGAATTCCGGATCGTTGCTTAATCAGCCTTTTCGCAAGCGTTTTGACTTGGCGCTTGAGTCTAAATCACTTACAAAGCATAAGGAGCACATCTGATGTTTGATGAATCAACCGGTGGTGATATTACGAACGATCCGAGTAGCCCTCTGGTGCTGCCGCTGGAAGTGGGGGCCACTACCTTGTCGGCAACGACCGGCAACGCTGATCAAGAATACGTCACGGTAACCGTGCCGGAAGACTTCGAGCTGGAATCTCTGGTGCTGGACGCTTACTCAGCCGGAGGAGACGTGGCCTTTGTCGGGGTCCAGTCAGGCACCACCTTTACGGAGCCGTTGGACAATAGCGCCGATACTGGCAATCTGCTCGGGTATTTTCTGTTTGGTGGTGGCCAGGTTGGCACCGATATTCTGGACAATATTAGCGATGGGGCGGGAGCGATCGGCTTTGATGGGGCATTACCGGCTGGCGACTACACGTTTGCCCTACAGCAGCTAGGCCCGTCCACCGACTACACCCTATCCTTCAATCTTGCTGAAGTAGAGTCGGAGCCGCCGGTTGAGCCCCCAACCGGTGAGCTGCCGGTCGTTAGCTTCGAAGCTGTTCCGGCCACTATTTCTGAGGAAGCCAGTGTCGCAGACCGGCTGCTGCGGCTAGAGTTTGCCGTCGTTGGTGAGATTCCTGAAGGGGGTCTCGTGGTTCTCTTGGAGAATCTTTTTGGCATCACCGATCAGGCTGACAGTGAAGCTGAGGGCGCGGCCTTTGAAGGCTTAGGGCTAGCACCGCCTTTTGACCAGGAAAATAATATTATCGGTATTCGTCTACTCGAAAACCAAGCGGCGATCCAACTGCCGATGATTAATGATCTGGTCGAGGAAACTACCACTTTCGAGTTTCAGCTGCTGGAAGGCGAGGGCTATGTGGTTGACCCCGACCAGAACGCCACCTTGTTCACGATTACTGACGACAATGGCGGCCCTGGTGTGGGTCCGACTATTGGCTTGTCGGTATCTGAAACCAATCTGACCGAGGGCGATACCTTTTCCGTTAACTTTGCGATCGATGGCGAGATTCCAACTGGGGGTATCGATGTCTTAGTAACCAGTGATGAAAGTGTTGCTGGTCCCCTGGGACAGTTTGAATTATCTAATCTTGAAGCGCTGCAGCTGTCGGGTGTTTCCAACCTGCGCCCCGGCGATGATCGGGGGCAAAGCTTTATTGCCACGATTACTGAAGCCAATGCCTCGATTACCCTGACCGTCTTCGATGACATTGTTGCCGAGGAGGCGATCGCGATTCCGTTCACCCTGGCCAATGGCGAGCTCTACGAAGTTGACCCCAATGCCGAAAGCGTCACCCTGAACATCGTCGATGAGCCTCAGCCCCCTGGCCCTACCGTGGGGCTGACCGTCGACAACACCGAGCTAGTGGAAGGCGGCGACCCCGTCACCCTGACCATTTCGGTGGCGGGGGAGATTCCCGACGGCGGCTTGCCGGTACTGATCAACGATGTCGACAGTGCGCAAGGTGGGCTGAGAAGCCTGACGGAGTTTGACATTACCAACGTCACCACCACTGGCCTGGCTGAATTTCCGTCTCCTGCGGAAGGCGATAGTGGCTTCTTCGTGACGGTGACTGAGCCCACCGCCACCATTACTCTGACCGCCTTTGATGATGGGGCGGATGAAGATGAGGCAATGGAGCAGTTCAACTTTGCCGTGATTGATGGGGAAGCTTATGAGGTGGACCCCGCCGCTAGCGGCGTCACTATTAGCATTGCCGATCCGGTTGATTCGACACCTGGTGGTGATTTGCCAGTTGTTTCCCTCACCACCTCCACCCCGGTGGTGACTGAAGATGAGCAACCGGCAGCGGAATTCGTCATTACTGTTGACGGTGACATTCCCGATGAGGGTTTGGAGATTGCCGTTGGTGGTGATGTCGCTCAACTGTTTGCCCCTGGATTCCTCGATGGCAATGTGCCTCTCGCTTTCGACCCACCGGATGGCTTAGTTCCCGTTGCCTTTACCGGAACAGAAGTGGTCTTTAATGTGACAGCACCCGTGGTCACCGCCACAGCAACTATCTTTGATGACATTGTCGAAGAGGCGCCAACAACCTTAGATTTCGAGATATTACCAGGAGAAGGTTTCGTCGTTGGTGAAGGGCTTGCCAGCGTGACAATTGAAGACGGAGCGAGTGCAAATCCGGGTGGTGGCCCAACAGTAAGTCTCTCTGTGAGCGACTCTGACCTAGAGGAAGGGGATGAATTTACGGTCAGCTTTGAGGTGGATGGCGAGATTCCTGACGGTGGCCTTGAGGTCTATGTGGATGGTCCTGCTCTCGCCTTGAGTGAATTTAATATCTTCGGTGACAACGGCATTGACCTGGCCACTGACCTGGTTGGCCTGGCCGGATTTCCGGAACAGGACGGCGATGCTGGTGGATTCGTTGCTACCCTAACTGAAAATCAGGCTTCCATTACCCTGTCAGTATTCGACGACGGCGCTAACGAAGGACCAGAATCATTAGCCTTCACCTTAGTCGATGGCGAGCAATATGAAGTGAACTCCATTGCCACCTACGATTTTGCTTGGACTGGGCAAATCGCCCAATTTAGCGTTGAAGGACAGTTTAGCTACGATGCCAGCCAGTCCTATGAAGCGGGCATTGTGCGAGAAGAAGACCTGTTATCTCTCGAAGTGTCTTTCTTTGATCCGGATGGCAATCTACTACGCACCTACACCGATGCTCAAGACCAAAGTCTATATCCTACGGTTAACTTTGCCTTCGACACTGAGACTGGAGAAATCTTACAAGACGGCACCTGGGACGTCGATGATAATGTCGATTTGACGAGAAACGGCTTCATGCTCGGTGAGGGAAATCCAGACCTCAGAAGCGAAGTCGGCGTGCAGTCGGGACTGGCCTTCTGGACTCGCCCTGCGGACGACAAGCTACCCCACCTGCATGTGGATGATTGGGCGGACGAATTTGGCTTCCCCATCGGCTACAGCAGCCATGAAGATGTTTCTTTCCCAACTGAAACTGTGGCTGATTTAATTGAAACCGGTAAGGTGGGCGATGCCTATCTGAAATCGGTCCAAGACAGTTTGGCAGAACGCGGCGGTCCGGTTGTCGCTGCCGTTGCTGCAAATGGTTCGGGGGGCACGATCTCACTCACAATCAATGATTTTGAGACCGTCGGCACGAGCGCCAGCGATATTTTGCCGGGCGACGATGCCGACAATAGCCTAGCTGGCCTTGACGGTGACGACATTCTGGCCGGGGCCGGTGGCAATGACCTGCTGTTGGGCGGTGACGGCGCCGATGTGCTGCGGGCCGGCGATGGCAGCGATATTGCTTTTGGCGGTGGCGGCGACGATATCGTTGACGGGCAAGCCGGTGATGATGTGGTCAGCGGGGCCGATGGCAGCGATATCGTTATCGGTGGCGCCGGTAACGATACCCTGATGGGGGTTACGGGCACTGATTACCTGATTGGAGACTCGCTCTCCAGCGGCGGGGGCAGCGATGTCTTTGTCTACGGCAATGACGATGGCACCGATATCATCCTAGACTTTGAAGTGGGCACTGACCAAATTGGCTTGGTGGAAGGCGAACTGACCTTTGCTGACCTAACGCTGACTCAGGATGGCGGCAATACGCTGTTGACCGTTACGGAGACCAGTGAAGTTTTGGCAGTCCTCAATAATGTGGAGGCAGCAGGAATCGGCGAAGACAGCTTTGTTATTGTTCCCGATGTCTCCAATATTGACGAGGCCCTGGCTTTAGTTGGCGGCGAATCCGACATTATCGGCACGAGCAGTGTCGATGTTTTGGTGGGCACCGATGGGGATGATCGCCTGGATGGCCTGGCGGGCGATGATACCTATACCGGGGGTGCCGGTGCTGATCAGTTTGTTTTAGCTTTGGCTCAGGGAGTCAATACGGTCACGGATTTTGAAATCGGCGTCGATCAGATTAGCCTCGGCGGTCTCACTCCTGAGGGCGTCAAACTGGTAACGGCCAACGAAAACACTCTGGTAATGACCAATAGTGATGAGCTATTGGGCGTTATCCAGGGGGTTACTGGACTCGATAACAGCATATTTGGCTGATTAAAGGTGTTAGTCAGATAGCGAGGCATAAACATAGCCTCCGGCCTTTTGGTCGGGGGCTATGTTTATGGGAACGGTTCACGGCGCTGAAAGAGAACGCCAGGTTTTGCAAAATTTGCAAGTTTGGGCACTGTCGAAAACTAGATATGATTCCTTTAGAGCAGCAGTTTAACGATCGCGCAATTATGCAATTGCCTCATAGGGTTTGAAACAAAACGACTGGTGTAGAGATGGTTCGCTGACTTAGGCAGAGCAAAGAGCTGAAAGAAGCCCGCTCGTAAAAATAGGGGCAGTCTTGGCGGAAAGGCGAGGCGATCGCTCCACATTTTGCCATTTGCCCCCAGCAAAATTGGCGCTGCTGATTTTGCTGGGGATTAAGCCTCGAACATTCAGCCACCAAGAAAAATCCGGCTGCCCCGAACGAGTACAGCTGGACACTGTGGTTCAAGTTAGTCTGAGGGCGTCTCCAATTTTGGCCTTCTCCCGCCCTCCCTAGAGAAAGCCAAGCTTTTCAGGTAACGAGCAGAAATAGGAATTGAATTAGTTTTGGGTTTTGAGTTTTGAATTGTGCAGTTCACTTCAACTCAAAACTCAACATTGATCACTCAAAACTCTCTTTTCCCTATTCCCTATTTCTCTCTACACAAATACGCTGCTATCCAGCCCCGTCACGCCGGGCATGACGCCCAGCAACTCGTTGCTATTCGTGAGCAGGAAGGTGTCGCTGCCCATTTCAAAGAACCGCACGCCGTCGGGGGTAAGGCCGCCGAGGCTGATTTGGTCGATGCCGGCTTCGAAGTCAGTGATGGTATCGATGCCTTGGGCAATGGCGAGGACAAACTGATCGGCGCCAGCCCCGCCAGTATAGATGTCGTCGCCCGCCAGGCCATCCAGCACCTCATCACCGTCAGTGCCGGTGATTCCGCCTGTGCCGCTGCCTTCTGTAAGGCTGGCGGTGAGGTTGTAGTTACCGAAGAAAACGCCTACCTCTGGGAAGGTCCAGCCGCTGCCGCTGAACTGTACGTTGGGGTCGTAGTTACGGTTATCCAATTGACTCACGCCGACATAGTAGGTACCTGCGGTTTCGGCAGTGAACTCTAGGCAAGGGGCGTGGGAGAAGTCTTCGCTGGGGGCTGCGCCATCAGGTTGTGATTTAGAGAAGTGTGGGGTAAGTTGCAATATCGTCCCAGCCCCAAGGCTGCGAAGCTAATCCAGCTCTTTGAGCAGCGGTATTGTGGAATCGAGAGTGTGTCCATATCCAGTTGAAGTAACTCACCACCAACCGAGTCGTGACTTTGGTCTGCTCCCAGAGCTTGCCAAACTTATTCTGACGGCGATGCTACTGTCCAGTCTGTCGTCGGACAGTGCCATTCGTCCGCTCTAATCGTTGGGTGTTTTCTTTGCCCACCACATGAGTGACTTCCGGCGGCAACACCCGTTCATAACCGCCCCAAGCATCGGTGTACCAGAGCTTCGCCTCCGTCTTACCCTCAGTACTCACTCACCACGAGCTCGTCTCAAAAGGCATCCGTGTGCTTGCCCACCCGGGCACTGATAATCAATCCACTCTCTCGAGCCAGACTGACGCCAATCCCACAATCCCCCTGCTCTAACTCCTCAGGTAAGCAGTGTTTTTGTTTTTTTGCCCAAATGACCACGTCTCATCGGCCACAATCTCATTAGTATCCACCGATTGGACCACCTGATTGTGAGCCAACTGAGATTTCTCACTGGTGGCTCGAAGGAGACTGACCACCGTTCCATAAGCTCGGTGACTCACTCGGGCAACCCTACGTAGACTGGTGCCTTCCGCATGGCTCTAGAGGATCGTCTCGACTTCCTCAACGGTGACTTGCCGTCGATAATAAATCGTGTCAATGCTCTCAGTGAAGGTTTTGCCACAGGGAGGACATTTGAAGCTCTGATTCCCTTTACCTGTTCGGTCGTGCTTGTGGGCTTTCGGGTGGTCACAGTAGGGACCTTGCATCACGCATCACCTGATTCATCAGCTGCTGATGAATCAGGTGATGCGTTTGTTTAGTTCATGCCCCGAGAAAAGATGCGTCAGCGCTTGAGCGACTGGCATCAATTCACACGACTCTCGGCGATCGCTTAGAACGACCGCCGAAGGCCATGAGCGGGAATTTAGAACTGGTTTTTAGATACGGTAAGTCAAGTTGACAATCCTGGGGCTTTTGCATAGATCCTAGCTAGGGCGCATCATCAATTAATACTAAAAGCCTTGTGGGACAAGCATTATCGCGCCCACTCCGCAAAACCAGCTAGGGGCTGAATTGACTTCAGCATAAAGATTTGATCGCTAAATGATGACAGCCTCTAGTTTAAAGCAGCCGCAATGTGATTCAGATAAATCCCCATTTCAGCGCCAGCCTCCTGGCCAACCATTTCCGTAATCACTGCCTCCATCGCTTGAATGGCATCGACTGTCGTCGGTAGAGGAACGCCTAAAGACAGGTAGGTGTCTTTTAGTCCATTGAGCACCCGCTCATCCAGGAGGGACGTATCGGCAGCGAGCATCGCGTAAGTGGCATAGCGTAAAAAGTAGTCTAGGTCGCGCAGACAAGCCGCATAACGGCGAGTCGGATACATGTTGCCGCCCGGTAGCGTGACATCTCCATAGAGCAGGCTTTTAGCGACAGTCTCGCTAATAATCTTGGCAGAACTGTCTTTGACCGTTTTGACGGCTTTTAGTCGGAGTGTCCCGCTCTGGTAGTAGTCTTTGAGCCTTTCTACCGAAGCGTCATCGAGGTATTGTCCTTGAACGTCGGCAGGATTGATCAAAGAGGTAATGAGATCTTGCATGGTGCTAATTCCTTAAAACTTTTAATGCTGTTAGGTGTTGAGGGGTTGGTCCGAAACCAGCGGGTTTGATTCGGTCTGGTAGGAGTAACCCCCCTAGGAGTAACCGTTTGGAACAACGGCCCAAGCTACGACAGGGCCCGGATAATTTGGTCGAAGTAAGGGGCCGCGATCGCCGCATCAGTACTGCCCAGAATGTCCAGTGCTTCTTTCTTCACGCAAGTCATCGCGATCGCCAGGTTAGCTAAAGGCACCCCCAAAGAGATATACATATCTCGCATGCCAATAACGCCAATCTCTTCCATGGGCTGACCATTCCCCGCTAGCACGCAGTATGCAACCAGGCGAATATACCAGCCTTGATCACGCTGGCACAGAGCCGTGAGCTTGGGATTGCCGCTATTGCTAGGTGTTTTAGGACATCGCTGCCAAAACTTTTGACTGGCTTGCTGAACAATTCGCTGTTCATTTTCGGCCAGGGTTTTAGCAATCCGCAGCCTTTTTTCACCCGTGGAAAAAAAGTCTTCCAGTCGCCGAATCTCCATCTCATTGGGAAGGCGATTGCTCTCATCGGACTGAAAAACGACTTCTGCGACTAAACTCATGATTTATTTCTCCTTGTAGTGGATATATCGTCAGAAAAACACGTGTAATACGTGGTCAGAAAAACGTCTTTTGGCATCTCAACTCTCTAATCAGGGAATGAAAAGTAAATGGCATTTCAACTTAAGCCCGCTCGGCCGATGTCGTACAGAATGTAACTAGCGAAGATGGCGCCACCAATGGCTCCCACAAAGAAGCCGCCAGCAAACCGGTTCCACTGTTCTGGCGTTTGCAGATTCAACGGCAACTCCCCTTGGATCTGGCTCGGCTGACGGAAAACGGCCGTACCATACAGCAAAAGACCCATTGAGAGAATCACCACCAGTCCGCAGGTGGCAGCCAACCCGGCCCCCAGGGCATACTCTGAGTTCCGCAGTGGGCCGAGCTTGAAAAACGGTCCCAGCAGCCAATACCCGTGTGCCATACCAATTTCTACACCCCGGAAAGCGGGAGCGAGTCCCTCGCGATAGATCGGCAGATTCTGAATCCACCACACCTTTAGAGCGTTGTTGTTAAATGGCGTGGCTAGATTGCCTAGTTGGGGATCGCCTTTGAACGGCTGTACCAGCCCCGTAAATTGAGCCCCGCTGCTGCCGAACTGATAGTCGCCAAACACCGCTTCAGGCTGGAATCGCATTTGTCTGAGGTCAAAGCCCATGGCTCTGGTTCGCACTCGCAGGGCGTGCCAAAAGTGACCAAACAGTAAGAACCCGGCCAAAGCATAATGGAATGCTGCTAACCAGGTGCGCGAGCTGAGCCCCGTCGCAGTGGCAGCAATATCCGTAGGTCCATAGAAGATACTGGGATAGAAGGTATCGTTGACGCTGACAAAATAGGCCGCTAGCAGTCCCATGTATGCCAAAGCCCCCTGACTGTAAGCAAGATAAGCTTCCCCTTCGTAAAAAAGGACGCGCTTTGTCCAGGCAAACGGCGGCGTCAAGATGTGCCAAATACCGCCCACAATGCAGATGGCACCAACCCAAAGGTGGCCACCAATGACATCTTCCAGATTATTGACGGCTGCCATCCCCTTGAGCGTCCAGCCATCAGGGGTAAAGCCAAATAAGTAGCCGAAAATCCTTAGAGGATCGAGAGTGGGCTGGGCAATCAGTCGCACCTGTTCAACACTAGGGTCGTAAATGCCGCCCCAGAACATGGCTTTGGCGACCAGCAACCAGGCGCCACAGCCGAGCAAGAGCAGGTGAATGCCAATCACCGTCGTCATTTTGTTGCCGTCATCCCAGCGATAGCCAAAGAAGGGAAACTCTGCCTCCAGGCGTTCTGGACCGATCGCGGCGTGGAAGATCCCCCCGGCGGCCAACACGGCAGCGCTGATCAAGTGGATGATGGCGATCGCGAAATAAGGGTAAGTCTCAACGACCTGTCCGCCGTCTCCTACTCCAATGCCGAGGCGAGCGAGATTAGGCAGCAGGATCAAGCCCTGCTGGTACATCGGTTGAGTGGGGTCAAAGCGAGAAAGCTCGAACAGCGTCATCGAGCCCGCCCACAGGACAATCATCCCAGCGTGGGCGACATGCGCCCCTAGCAGGCGGCCAGACAGATCCGTAAATCGCGCGTTCGCGGCCCACCAGGAATCCGTGTAAACTCCCTCCATGGTCGGTGTCGTTACCGTCCAGCCCAGGAAGCCAAGGGAATTGTCGGGTATTGTGACTTGATTAACCATAATTAGCTCACCACTCCTCTGGTTTTTTGCGTAATCATGCCCACCCGAAAGCTGTAGCCAGCCGCCTTCAAGGCATGAAACAAATGTCCTTGCAAAAAGAAGAAGCCTAGCCAAAAGTGGGCGTTAGCAATCCAGGCGCGGGAGGTTAATTCCCCATCTTGGCTAACGAAGTAGGGAAAGCGATCAAACTTTGAAACTAACGTGGGTCCGAAAAACTCAGTGGGGAAAACAGTCGTATTGACTGAAATAAATAGCGTTGCAATAAACGCCATTAAGCTGACTGCACCAATGCTATAGGCCAGGTAACCTTCTCCCGACCAGACAAACAGCCGCTTGGCCCAACCAAAGGGGCGACTGGCGATGTGCCAAAGGCCGCCCCCGATGCAGATAGCGCCAATCCAAAGGTGACCACCGACGACATCTTCCAGATTATCGACCCCGGCCAGCCAGAACTTACCCTGCAACCCGATCAGATATGCCCAAATAATGCCGGGATTTAAGGTCGGATGGGCGATCGTGCGCACATTCTGAATGGCCGGATCATAGAGTCCGCCCCAAAACATGGCTTTGGCGACCAGCAGCAACGCCCCCAACCCGAGAATAATTAAGTGGAAGCCAAGAATATTGGTCATCTTGTTGGCGTCATTCCACCGATAGCCGAACCAGGGAAATTGTTCTTCTAGGGTGTCTGGGCCTCTAAAAACGTGAAAAAGTCCACCGGCTCCCAACACCGCCGAGCTAATCAGATGTAAAACGCCGATCGCAAAGTAGGGAGAGGTGTCGATAATTTCACCACCGGCCCCGACGCCAAAGCCCAGGCGAGCCAGATTGGGCAACAGGATCAAGCCCTGTTCGTACATGGGCTGAGTCGGCTCAAAGTTAGCGATTTCAAAGAGCGTGATCGCCCCTGCCCAAAACACAATTAAGCCGGCATGGGCAACATGGGCACCCAATAACTTTCCGGAAAGATTGACTAGACGCGCATTCCCAGCTCGAAAAGGAGCTAATTCGGAAGCTTTAACTGCCACGGTCATAAGTTTTTAATCTCCTTGAGAAGGCTGAGCAGATAGAAAATCGGAGACAGTTCGGTAATTAACGCCGCGCCTGGCTTCGGAACGGGCGCGGTAGGCGTGCCAGATGTGCCCCATTAAGAACAACGCGCCTAAAAGCAAGTGAGCATTGGCCAAGAAGATGCGAACTGAAGTTACTCCAGGGCTGCTAATCGTGCTGGCGTAAGTCCCAGGCAGAGGACCGAAAAAAACGCTGGGATAAACCGTGTCATTTACCGAAACAAAAACAGCAGCGATAACCCCCATCATGGCCAGAGCTCCCTGGCTGTAAGACAGATAGGCTTCTCCAGACCAGACCAGAGTCCGTTGCGCTAGGTCCAGAGGCTTGCTGACAATATGAAAAACACCCCCCAAACAGCAGAGGCCGCCCACCCAGATGTGTCCGCCAATCACATCCTCTAGATTATTGACGGCTGCCATCCCCTTGAGCGTCCAGCCATCAGGGGTAAAGCCAAACAGGTAACCGAAAATCCGCAGGGGATTGAGGGTAGGCTGGGCAATCAGCCGCACCTGTTCAACGCTGGGGTCATAAATGCCGCCCCAGAACATGGCTTTAGCGACCAGCAACCAGGCGCCGCAGCCAAGCAGGATTAGGTGAATGCCAACAATCGTGGTCATTTTGTTGCCGTCATACCAGCGATAACCAAAGAGCGGAAATTCTGCCTCCAGACGTTCTGGACCGATCGCGGCGTGGAAGACGCCCCCGGCGGCCAATACCGCAGCGCTAACCAGGTGGACTATGGCGATCGCAAAATAAGGGTAGGTGTCAACCACCACACCGCCGTCGCCTACCCCGATGCCGAGGCGAGCGAGATTAGGCAGCAGGATCAAGCCCTGCTGGTACATCGGTTGAGTGGGGTCAAAGCGAGAAAGTTCGAACAACGTCATCGAGCCCGCCCACAGGACAATTAGTCCGGCGTGAGCAACATGCGCCCCCAGCAAGCGGCCAGACAGCTCAGCAAATCGCGCATTACCGGCTAACCAAGGCAGGCTTTCGTACTCTGCCGACAATGGTTCAACCGTCCAGCCCAATGTCCTAAATACAGGCGTCCAAAAGGTCGATATGGTCATGCTGTTGAGCAACTCCTTGAATAGATTGAAACCGTTAGCAAAGAGGGGAAGTCAATCCTCAGTGCTGAATGAACATCGGAATGGACAAACATTCCTTAAGGTGTTGGACCTTTTCTTATCCCTTCATCCCATCACTTTTGCCATAAAGGTGGCTTCGCGATTTGGGTGGCGAAACTGAGGCGGCATTGGGTTCATCGCGATCGCGGCCGTAAAGCTTGATCGGCGATCGCTTCTCCCTAAAGGCTGACTTTTCTGAGCTTGGGGTTGATTGATAAAAGCCCGTAGCGCTTTTCGAGCTCGGTGAGACGACAGCAGGCTGATATTTCATCCCCTTCCCTGATGCGGCATCGGCCGATAATGTCTCACCGGTGCTCCAAGCAGGTTGATAAACTAACCCTTGACTTTTAAGTGGATTGGCTGTCGTAGGCTGATAAGCGAGCTGAAGATTTTGTCTCAAAGCCCCCAGTTGCGATCGCAGCTTGCCGATAACTGGCTGATAAACTAGCCGCGGCCCTCCAGTCTCAGGCAGAACGGCAAACGGGAAGTCGGCCTTTGGCGGCTGGTAAACCGAGGAGCGCTCAACCGTCGCCGTTAACGGAAAGTCGACACCATAGTTCGGCAGCTTGAGCGTTTGCTGGAGGTATGCGGCCACCCGCCCTACGGAAAAGGGAAACTGGTAGACCAGATTTTGGTAAGCAGACCGTTGCCGAACTTCAGCCAGGGGCTGATAGACCATGCCTTTAGTCGGCTGGGATGACTCAGTTGACGTTAGCGATCGACGGATCTGGTAACTAATCTTTGATTTCGGCTTGCCAAAAGACCTCAGCGTTCGGGGAACGGTCGCAAAATCCACCCCCAAAGCCCGCAGCGCGTGCCAGAGATGTCCTTGCAGGAAGAAGAAAGCCAAGAAGAAGTGAGCATTCGTTAACCAGGCTCGTGCTGTATGCACGCCAGGTGGCAGTGCAACCGTGTCCGCAAAGTAAGGAGTAACGCTAAACTTCAGGGCTAGCGTGGGGCCATAGAATTCTACTGGATATGCCAGAGTATTGAAGGCACAGAAGTAAGCGGCAACAAATCCGGCTAAGGCAATTCCCCCCAGCGAATAGGACAGAATGGCTTCGCCAGAAAAGATTAGCAGTCGTTGCGCCCAACCGAATGGCGGCTTGAGAATATGCCAAATGCCACCGGCAATTAGCCCTAAGCCAATATAAATATGCCCGCCCACCAGCGCTTCCAGGTTGTCAACACTAACAATCCACTGAGAACCTTGCAGTCCTAACAGGTAGCCAAAGATGACGGTGGGATCGAGGGTCGGACTGTCGACGATGCGAACGCTATGGATGGTGGCATCGTAAAGTCCACCCAGAAACATTGCCTTGGCAACCAAAAGTAATGCGCCGGCCCCCAAGAAGATCAGGTGATGACCCAGAATCAGGCCCAACTGTTTAGGGTCGTCCCAATCAAAGTGAAACTTGCGAGCTTGTCCGGTTGCTTGCTTTAGGTCTTGAGGAGCTTTGAAGGCATGAAATAAAGCTCCGGCCCCCAAAACAGCGGATGAAATCAGGTGAATTGCCCCCACAACCAAGTAGGGATAGGTATCGACAACCTGCCCCTCTTGTCCGATTCCTAAACCTAGCGTTGCGAGGTGAGGAAGTAGGATTAGCCCCTGTTCGCCTATCGGTAAGTCTGGAGAATAGCGAAAGAGCTCAAACAAGGTCATCGACCCTGCCCAAAACACAATCAGGGCGGCCTGAGCCACATGAGCAGCAATAAATGTGCCTGATAGATTAGCCAAGCGGGCATTTCCCGCCCACCAACCATATTGAACATTGGAATTGCCATAAGCTTGCATCCGCCAGAACCTCCTAGCTGCAATTTTTATCAATCAGGATGGTCGAAAAAATTAAAAAATCGAGAATTAGTTAATAGAAATACTTTCGGGCGTTAGTCATCTCTCTCATCAGCACAGCCTGATGAGAAGCATTGCTAATACTTTTGAAAAATTATTTTCGCAATTAATGAAAGATGCCGTGACTCTCCTTGACTGCATGTGAAACAGGTTCAAAAGAATGCCTGGAACCACTATTTACTTTACAATTACAGCGTTTTAGCACACCACGAACAGGGGAGCCGATGTCATTCAATATGCAGCCTAACTATTTTTCTCTACACAATTAGGTAATATTTTTTTACTTTTATTCAGTTGCTTTGTCGTGCTTTTAAATCACTCTTGCAGGATAAAAAACAGACTTAAAGTGTAAAGTGCTTGCTGCAATTGTGTTGGAGCTAAGAACAATAGGATCTACTGCGGAATTTATCAATAATGACCATAAATTCTATAATTTTCTGTTGCTGTAAATTAGAGTTTCTGAGGCTTTTAAGTATTTTCTATTGAGGTAGTTTTGGCCTTGAAAGGAGATTTCGCCGCTCCTCCACCATTGCCTCACTGCCAGGTCTTTGACCTCCAGGTCTAAGGCCGGTTTCTTCGCTTGGTAGGTATAGGCGACCAAAGCTGCCAGGGTGTTGACCAGAAAATTGAGGAGACTGCGATGACGTGAATGCTCAATCTGAAAGATGTTCTTGAGCTGGTCATTGACCGTTTCAATCAAGGCCCGTTTGCGCCGCATCCCCTTGTCCAGGAGCTTCACCAGCTTGTTTTTCATCTTCTTCTTGTAGTTCGTGATCAGCTCCAGTCCGCGCTCGCAGAGTTCCTCAAAGAGGTCTTGGCGAATGTAGCCGCGGTCGCCAAAGAGCTTGCCGATCAGCCTTTGCGTCACCTCCGGTACTGGCACGCGGTCATCCGTTTTCGCGGGAGTCAGCTTAAACGTCAATCGCTCACCGTGCTCGTTGATGACCAGATGCAGCTTAAAGCCGAAGTGCCAGCCCATCGAGTTCTTGCTCCAGCCCACTTGGTCCTGGAAAACTTTGTGCGACTTGGCCCGACAAGGATGGCACACCTCAGCGGCGTCGAGTCAATGAAGGCAATGCCGCTCATCTCCCCAGTGCGGGTGTAGAGATAGCAGCACAGCAGCATTAGGGACCACGGCATCAATTCCACAAAGCGGTTGTAGCTCACCAAATTGGGAAAGGTGTGTCGCCAACCCGGCAGGACGCAGAGGGTGTAGAACTCCTTGTAGACGCAGTCTTCCCGACGGGTAAGTGCGGTAACCAGAGCCCTGGAAGGCGATCACTATCGTCATCACTTCACGGCGACTCAGCCGCGATTGACTCAAGCGTTCACCCGGCATCGACGGTAGTTGAAGGTGGTGAAGACATTGCTGTTCAAAGGCTCGACAGAAGTTATCGACTTCACAGAAAACTTGCGTCACATCCAGGCGAGAGACTTCGGATAAAGTGGTGTTCATAGCTGAGCATAGAATTCGTCAAATTCAGTCTCTGCTTTTTTCTTACCTGTTTCTGCTCGTTGAACTCACGTTGTTGAGAGTTCCAACCGACGCATTGTGACTATGCGGCTCAAGCAATCGAGCATGTTCTGGTCTAAAGTCGGGGCCGAAGCCGTGATGAATTTGCGCGCCTGCTATCCCAGCAGTTCACAGCGATGGCAAGATTTTTGGCGCGAAACCTTCGATCATTCATGACCGCGCTTTTTTCGTTCACCCTAGAATATCCCAGTAATTGACAGACAGGTGCTGACCCTCTAGCATGGCAAAGTGAAATAGAATGATAATCATTCTCACAATATATCAGACACCTCTCTGGGGCTTTCGGGAGAAGACTCTATGTTTCAAGACCGGCTGCCCCCTGTGGCTTGCTTTGCCGAACTCACAGTCGTTGAGCTGAGATGAAAGTTAATGGGGCCGTCAAAAGTAGACCATCCGGAGTGGTGCCGTTCCCCTAGATAAGGAGGGTGCGCTGATTCAAAATGCTAACCTCATCTCCTCTGCCAAACCTATCCATTCCCAAACGGGGAATGCCGGTGACTCTGATTACCGGATTTTTAGGTAGCGGCAAAACCACGTTGCTGAATCACATTTTGACCAACCGCCAGGAGTTGAAGGTGGCGGTGCTGGTGAATGAATTTGGGGACATCAACATCGACAGCCAACTGCTGGTCTCGGTCGAAGAAAACGTGGTGGAGCTGAGCAATGGCTGTATCTGCTGCACCATCAATGACAGTCTGGTGGATGCGGTATATGCCGTGCTAGAGCGGGAAGAGCGGATGGACTATTTGGTGGTGGAAACCACGGGACTGGCGGATCCGCTGCCCATCATGGTGACGTTTTTAAGTACGCAGCTAAAAGCATTCACCCATTTGGACTCCGTCATTACGGTGGTGGATGCGGAAACCTTTACTGAAGAGCACTTCCGTAGTGATGTCGCCCTCAGCCAATTGGCTTATGGCGACATTATCTTGCTGAACAAAGCCGACTTAGTGCCAGAGGCCAAGCTGAACTGGTTAGAGTCCTACATTCAAGACATCAAGGAGCAGGCTAGATTTCTGCGATGTTCGCTGACGGCGAAGGCTGATCGCTTACCCCTTTCGGCCTTGCTGGATGTGGGGTTGGCGGAGCCGCCAATTCGATCGCCTGAGGATGTTGGATTTCAGGAACTTACCGGGAAATCTCCCCATCTCACTCAGGATGGTTTTGTCTCGGTGCCGTTTAAGAGCGATCGCCCCTTCAATCTGACTAAATTTGAGCACTTTTTGATGACTCAGATGCCGGCAGAAGTCTTTCGCGCCAAAGGCATTCTCTGGTTCGATGGAGAAGAGCAGCGCCACATCTTTCAGCTCAGCGGCAAGCGGTGCAGCCTCAACCCCGAACCGTGGACTGCCCCACCCCAAAATCAACTCGTTTTCATTGGTCGTCAGTTGAACCCCTTGCAACTACACCAACACCTCACCAATTGTTTGGCCAGTAGCCGCGTCTTGCTCTTGTCCTAGGGCAAGGAGGCCAAACCCAGATTGGGCTCACCTTCGGCTAGGTCGGAGCCGCCCAATGTCCACGCCGTCAAGGCGTGTTCCATCTCGGGGAAACCACCGTTTTCCCACTTTTACCGTAGTTAGGACTGATTTATGACTTTATCGATTTCTCGCGACGACATGCGTTCTGGAACGCTCAGAACCAAAGCCGAGCCCCCCGTCTCCGACCAGGAAATGGAGCAGGCCGTTCGCACCTTGTTGCTCGGTTTGGGCGAAGACCCTGATCGCGAAGGACTCGTTGACACTCCCAAGCGCGTCGTCAAAGCCCTGAAGTTTCTCACTTCCGGATATCACCAATCCCTTGATGACCTGCTCAACGGAGCCGTCTTCCACGAAAACACCAATGAAATGGTGCTGGTGCGCGATATCGACTTATTCAGCTCCTGCGAGCATCACATTCTGCCGGTTCTAGGACGTGCCCATGTGGCCTACATTCCCAACGGCAAGGTGATTGGTCTATCCAAAATCGCTCGCATCTGCGAGATGTACGCCCGGCGTTTGCAAGTTCAAGAACGGCTCACCGCCCAAATTGCTGATGCCGTGGAAGGGTTGCTGAAACCCCAAGGTGTTGCCGTGGTTGTCGAAGCAAGCCACATGTGCATGGTCATGCGCGGCGTCCAAAAGCCTGGCTCTTGGACGGCTACCAGCGCCATGCGCGGCGTCTTTGCCGAAGATTCCAAAACTCGCCAAGAGTTCATGAGCTTGACTCGCCACAGCCCAAGTTTCCACTAGGGGGTAATGAGGTGATGGGGTGACGGGGTGATGGAATCTTAGAAACGTCAACACATTTCTGTAAGGATGATTTTTCGATGAAAAATCTTTTACTCCCCCACTCCTCCACTCCCCGACTCTTCCACAACCCAACACATCCCAAACACAAACACCCCACAACCCACAAAC
>ERZ1740058.266-NODE-266-length-44633-cov-17.914823_pt1 | contig 44633 bp, 29 predicted proteins | sample MGYA00581745_ERZ1740058 | MGnify/ENA primary metagenome ERZ1740058 (study PRJEB43018, sample SAMN04849742) | marine metagenome | isolation source: floating plastic debris | place: Pacific Ocean | collected 2008-08-30 | study: EMG produced TPA metagenomics... | reverse complement strand
ATCATGATTTTTCTCCTAAACGGTCAATTGGGACAGCCGCCATTAAGCCGACGGGCGGGTGACACTCAAGGCGTTTCCCGCCCCTGCTAATAGTTAGTGTCATTACCCGGTTTATTTGTGACAGCCAAGTTGCCAAAATGGTTCTAGCGTTGACTGCTGAGGATGGTGTTAACAGCCGGTTTTGCCGTGACTAAACCGGCTGACTTAATGACCTGATCAATCGCAACAGCGGCGGCCATTGTTGACGCTAAGCCCAGCTATTTTGGAGGAATTACCGGAGTAATGACTGTAGAGCAAGAAAACCATCAGCCTTCTCAACGTGACGATCGAGATGAAAATTGAATTCGCTACCAACAAATTCGTTCGAGTCTTGAGATCAGGTAACACTAGGTCGAAATATGCCCGTTATCTGGTCGGGCAGCGATCGCTAGTATCACTGATCGCCAATGTGCTGAATGAACCGTGTTAATGACTCAATTTGTTACGAACATGACGGAACATCACACAAACAGCGCCACAGTCAGCAAGAAACCGCCGATGGCAAACACGACTTCGCCAAAGCTGGTTTGACTTAGTTCTGGCCCTTCTTGGCTGAGGTCACGTTCGAAGTTGCAGTTGAGGCACTGGTAAGTGCCTGTCTGGTGGCTAACGATGGCGTTTTTGCCACACTTGGGGCATTCAAACGTTGAGGATAGATTGATGAGGGGGGTAGACATGGTAGTTGAGGGAGATAACGACAATGAATCAGAAATCTCTGACCCTGGTGACATCCTCTCTTAAAAATTTTGATGAGTCGATGGGGAAAACTTCAGGAAAACTCTGTTCAATTTCAGGAATCATCCTCCTGACAACACCTGAAAGAACAAAATTCTTGTAGAAAAATTGAATAAAAAGTGTGATTTTTGCAGCGATCGCACTTCATCAATTCAAAAAACTGCCGCTTTGATAATCGCAACTGCTTAAAGATTGATGCTCCAACACCATAGTCAATGACTCATCTTTCGTCGACGATGTAAATTGTCCGACGGGCGATCTCAATGATTTATCCAGTGCTGCTGAAGGGCCGTCGAACTTTGAAAGTTGAGGGATAATGGGCTGTGAGTGAAGTAGCGATACTGATTTTTTTCAGGGCTCAAGGATTGCTGAATCATGGGCGAAATGCTTGTAACCAGTGGCGTGAGGTCACCGCTTCTGTGAAGGAAAATTCTGATATTGCGGACATCAATTGTCATATTGAGGATGGTCAGGTTGAGCCTGTGTTCTCTGTCTAAGCATGGCTGTGAAGGCGGGTACTCTCGTATTTATCAGCAAAAATTGCTAGCTTGAATAGAATGCTGGCTCTGTGATGCGTAGCAAGTTCTAATTAAATGATGCTGTAGGGGGTGTAGGGGCGCTTGCGAAGCCATGCCCTGAAGGCTATGAGCCCCAACACTGCCTGGATGAGTTTTGGTGCGTCACGCCAAGCGATGACGCACCCACGATAATTAGAGCTACCCCCTTAGGGCAGTTGATGGGTGTGGCGCTTGGTTTCCAGTCGTTTCGATAAGCGTTGTCGCAAAAACACTTTTAATGTCTGATCATCCCCAGCGATATTTGGTGACCGTCTGTCAGCACCGTTCCTGTGTGCGCAATGGGGCGGCAGCAGTTTTGGCTGCATTTCAACAGCATCAGTCCGCCACGATGATGGTCAGCGCCAGTGAATGTCAAGGCCAGTGCGGTTCGGGGCCAACGGTGCGAGTGATGCCGACTAATGTTTGGTATTGCCAAGTGAAGCCGCCGGATGTACCGACGATTGTTGAGCAACATCTCACCGCCGAGGGCAAACCGGTGACCGCACTGCTGAATCCCCGCATTCATCAAACCCAAGCGACCTATGCCAACTTGGCGGCTCAGTATCAGGCATTTTTGCAGGAAGAAGAGGGAGTGGGTGAGTAGCGGGTTGAGGAGTGGAGGGTAGTGGATTCGGAGTCCCTTGTGGCCAGGGTAGAGCCCTACAGAGTTCGAAGAGCCAGTGGGTGAGGATGCTTGTGGAAATTGGGTTGAAGTGACGAGGAGCTTGCCGGTCAACCCTTTTGAAGGGGCGCGCCCGGCTATGTATCAGGTTGTGCGCGGGTAAACGAGTGACGTTGGCATAGTTGTTGACGTCCAGGTTTTAAGAGAATTTTCCTGGGATGAATGCCTATCTTTGCCCAGCTCTGCTGACGCTGTGGCAAGGCTTGAAGCGTGATGAGTAGACGGATGTGCTGGATGGCAGGGGAGCCGATATAGTAAGAGGGCTTTGATCCTAGATCATTCGCACTAGTGTCTTGTGCTCTCTCTCTTGACGATCGCCAACGCCCCTGCATGACTTCTTCTGTGACGCCGTCCCATCCTGCTGATTTGAGCCACAACAAGCTACAGCCGGGCGATCGCGCCTTTCATGACTGGTATCGGTTTGTGCTCTCATATCCGCCCCATTTGGTGCGTCACTATATTGACCGGTTCGGTCTGGTAGAGGGGGCGACGCTGTTGGATCCGTTTTGCGGTACGGGCACGACGATTGTGGAAGCGAAGAAAAATGGACTGGCCTCGGTTGGGGTGGAAGCCATTCCGATGTCGCACTTTGCCTGCAGCACTAAAGTGCAGTGGCTGGTTGATCTGGATGAGCTGTACCGGGCCAAAGATCAGGTGCTGGCTCAGGTGAATCAACGTGAGGCGGCGGCGGCTTTGACCTTTACGCCGGAGCAAGCGGCGATCGTGCTGAAAAATTCCATCAGTGATGTGCCGCTGCATAAATGCTTGGTGCTGCATGAGGCGATCGCCACGGTAACCCGGCAATCCGTGCGATCGGTGCTGCAGTTGGCCCTGGCCTATGTGGCGGTGCATGGGGCGAGCAATCTGAAGTTTGGCCCCGAGGTGGGTATTCGGCGGCGTAAGCGTGACGACGCGCCCGTGGTGCGGCAGTGGCAAGCCAAGGTGGAGCAGATGGCGGCGGACTTGGCGACGTATCAAGACTTAGCCACCGTGTCCGCTCGCTGTCATCACGGGGATGCGCGATCGCTGCGATCGCTGCTGGCACCTAATTCCATCGACGCGATTATTACTTCGCCGCCCTATCCCAACGAGAAGGATTACACCCGCACCACGCGGCTGGAATCAGTGCTGCTGGGCTTTTTGAAAGATAAAGAGGACTTGCGCCGGTTCAAGCAGTCTCTGATTCGCTCAAATACGCGCAACGTCTACAAAGTTGACGACGATGATCGCGTGCTGACGTCACAAAGCCAAATTACGGCGCTGGCCCAGGCAATTGAAGACCGGCGCTTGGCTCTCAATAAAACCTCTGGTTTTGAGCGACTTTATCATCGGGTGACCACGCTTTACTTTGGTGGCATGAAGCGCCATCTGCAAGAGCTGCAGCCAGCGTTGAAACCCGGTGCTCAACTCGCTTACGTGGTCGGCGATCAGGCTTCATTCTTTCAAATCATGATTCGTACGGGTGAGTTGTTAGAAGAGATCGCGGCCGAGGTGGGCTATCGGGTCAAAGACCGTGATCTCTTTCGCACCCGGCTATCAACGGCGACGGGGGCGCAACTGCGGGAAGAGGTGGTGGTGCTCGAATGGTCAGGCACTGCCCAATCGCCGCCGCATTTTATTCGTTAGTGAGAGTCGGTTACCGCTGAGCGATTAAGACTTCATGCCAGCGGCGGCAAAATGGACCAAGCGCTCGATCGCGGCGGCAGTTTCTGCCGGTGAGTTGTCCTGCAGGATGGCATTGGGCTGGTCGGCAGCACACAGGACTCGAATCAACATGGCAATCACCAGATCAAATTTCCAGGTGAGCTCTGATGTCGATTGATCAGGCAATGCTTGCTGCAGAGCGGTGAGGAAGGTCTGAGAACTTTTGGCAAAGGCCTGAGCGCCGATCGGTTCAATCGTCGGCTCGGTGCGGCAGCGGCCCATGAGTCGGGCTTGAGTCAGCCCGCGATCGCCCTGGCCGTGATAGACGATTTCGAGGGCTGGGGCCAACATGGCGTGCAAAATAGCTTCAACAGTCGGTTGCGGGTGCTCGGCCTGTACGGCGGCTAACTGCTTGAGCTCGGCTTGCACAATCGGCTGGGCCATGCGTTCGATGGTGGCCACGATCAGTTTTTCTTTGGAGCCAAAGTGATAGTGAATCGCCGCCAAATTGACGTCGGCAGCGCGGATAATGCTGCGCAGTGAGGTCGCCCCAAACCCTTGCTCAGCAAACAGTTGCTCAGCTGCGTCAAGGATTTGGGTTTGGGTGTCACCAAAAGAGGCAGAAACCATCGGGGCAGGATCTCTAATCTGAGTGTGGCTAGCCATGATTGGTTATCTACTATACGAGACTCAGTGGACTTCGAGTTAACCTTGCGTTGTATTCAATCATACGTTTTAATGAATTGAATCATTCGTTTAATTGAGGCGTCTCACGCTTGTTGTACTCGTCATCTCTGCGATCGTCATGAATTCTGATCCAATTTCTTCTGTCACCGTTTTGTCGGCTGATCTGACCGAGTCGCAGTCGGGTCAACCATCCAGGGGTTGGCCCCAGCCTTTAGAGCGGCAGCCATCCTGGGTGCGATACGGCTTACTGGGCGCCACTGGACTATTGGTGTTGGTGGGTGCTGCGACGGGTTTTAATGTGCTCACTGGTTCCTCTCCAGCTCCCGCGACGTCAGAAAGTCGGGTGTTGCCGGTTGAAACGCTAACGCTAGAGCCGGTTGATGCCTATCAAGTGCCCCGCGTCTACACCGGAGAAATGGCTGCCCTGCGTCGCAGTGAGTTGGGGTTTGAGCGCGGCGGCGAACTGGTTCAGGTGTTGGTCGAGGAGGGCGATCGCGTCAGTGCGGGCACACTGATTGCTCGGTTAGACGTGCGCAATCTGGAAACCCAGCGGCTGCAGTTACAGGCCCAAAAAGCTCAGGCTGAGGCTCAGCTAGCCGAATTGGAAAACGGGGCGCGGGCGGAAGATATCGCGGTAGCAGAAGCAGAAGTGCGGGACATTGAGCAGCAGCTGATTTTGCAGGAAACCCAGGAAGACCGGCGAGAGTATCTGTACGAACGGGGCGCGATCGCACGGGAACAGCTGGACGAATTTGCCTTTGGAGCGAATTCCCTACAGGCACGGCTTGATCAGGCTCGCAGTCGTTTGCAAGAGTTGCAGAACGGCACTCGCTTTGAGCAGCTTGATGCCCAACGAGCGGTGGTGGCGCAGCTGGATGCGCAGCTGCAAGACATCGATGTGAATATTGCCAAAAGCACGATTACGGCGCCCTTTGACGGCATTGTGGCAGAGCGCCGCGTGGATGAAGGCACCGTCATCGGCTCGGGACAGGCCGTCATTGAATTGGTAGAAGCGGCGTCACCCGAGGTGCGCGTGGGGGTGCCCGCAGCGGTGGTTGACGACCTGCGCGTGGGCACGGTGCAAAGCGTCAACGTGAACAACCGTGCCTATCCGGCTGAAGTGGTGGCGGTGTCACCCGAGGTGGATGCCACGACCCGCACCCAAACTGTGATTTTGCAATTAGAGCCGACGGCCATTAGCGCAATTGAACCAGGTCAAACGGCGCGGCTGACGATTGACGAGATGATTCAGTCTGATGGCTACTGGTTGCCAACTGCAGCGCTGACGCAAGGGCTGAGAGGACTGTGGACGGCCTATGTACTCGTGCCATCGGACAGTGAGGCGGCGTCTGCCGCCGATGACGATGCTTTCACGGCAGGGGCCAGCAGGGGCAATGCCGTGAAAGCTACGGACGGCAGTGCCCGAGTGCTGGAGCCGCGATCTGTGGAAATTATTCACGAGGAAAGTACCACGGCAGACGGCGAGTCAAGTACGCGAGTATTCGTGCGCGGCACCCTGGAACCCGGCGATCAGGTTGTCACCAGTGGCGTGCATCGCCTAGTGCCCGGTCAGCGGGTGAGCGCGATCGCGGCTGAGTCCTCTCCACTGGAATAGGGCTGACGCGATCGCCCCGAACTCTTTTTTGACCGGAGAATGTCGCCGCCGATTCTCTAACGGTCTCTAGTGATTGAGCGGATCTCACCCGTTCGATGCTCATGGTCTGGAAGCAAACCTGCACAGCAAAGGATCTCCGCGATGGCTCGTCCTTTTTTTCGCAATGTCCGACTCCTGATTCTTAGCATCATTATTTTGTTGCTATGGGGCGTTTCTGCCTTTCAATCGCTGCCCCGGCAGGAAGACCCGACCCAAGTGGCTCGGGTCGCCGTGGTGACGACCCGCTTTCCGGGTGCCAGTGCCGAACGGGTCGAAGCCTTGGTGACCGAAGTGTTGGAATCGGAAATTTCTGAGATTGAGGAAGTTAAAACCCTGACCTCGACCTCACGCATTGGCTTTTCTAGCGTGGCGGTGGAGCTGCAGGATGCCGTTGTGGAAGCGGAACCCGTGTGGTCTCAGGTGCGCAACAAGATGGAAGATGCCAATCTGCTGTTTCCGCCAGGAGCCTTAGCCTCCGAGCTAGAAGAAACCGAGACGCGGGCCTATTCCATGATCGCGGCTCTGGTGTGGGAGCAAGATAGCGCACCCAACTACGCCATCCTGCGGCGCTTTGGTGAAGCGCTGCAGATTCAGATGCGCGGCGTTCCCGGCACGGAAGCGGTGGAAGAATTTGGCCTGCCCGACGAAGAAATCAAGGTGGCGATCAGTGCGCCAGACCTGGCGGCGGTGGGGCTCGATGCTCAACAGCTGGCGCAGCAAGTAAGCAGTAGTGATGCCAAGGTGACCGCTGGGCAACTGCGGAACGCCAATGAAACCCTGGCGATCGAGGTCGATAGCGAGCTGAATTCGCTAGACCAGATTCGGCAAATTCCGATTCGGGCGGGGGCGGGACAGTTCGCCCGGCTGGGGGATGTGGCCGAGGTGACGCGCGGCATCCGCGAGCCGGTGACCGATCTGGCGATTGTGAACGGCAAACCGGCGATCGCCCTGGGGATTCTGATGTCTTCAGGAGAGCGCGTTGATCGGTGGGCTAAGGGCGCTCGGCAGCAGGTGGCGGAATTTCGCAGCCAGCTTCCTGGTGGCATTGCGCTGGACGTGATTTTTGACCAGAGCGAGTACGTTAGCGATCGCCTCAGCAAGTTGATCTCGAACTTACTGTTTGCGGCACTGCTGGTGGTGATCGTGACATTTTTTGGCATGGGCTGGCGATCGTCGTTGGTGGTGGGCACAGCGTTGCCCCTCACCGTTTGTGCCGTGATGGGACTGATGACCCTGATCGGCATCCCCATTCATCAGATGTCGGTGACGGGGCTGATTATTGCTCTGGGTCTGTTGATCGATAACGCTGTGGTGGCGGTTGATGAAATTCAGGCGGAGCTCAAGCACGGCGTGCCGCCTGAGCAGGCCGTGGTCGATACGGTGAAGTACTTGCAAGCACCGCTGTTTGCCTCGACGCTGACGACGGTGCTGACGTTTTTGCCGATTGCGCTGTTGCCAGGGGGCGCGGGGGAATTTGTTGGCTCGATCGCGCTGACAGTGATTTTGTCGCTCTGTTCATCCCTGCTGCTGTCGTTGACGGTGATTGCAGCGTTGACGGGCCGCTTTCTGGGTCGCAGTGAGGCGGATATTCAGAGGGTCAGACAGCGGCGGCCGCAGAACCTGTTTGAGTATGGCTTTCGCGTGCTGATGCAGGATGGTGCCTGGTGGAATGATGGGGTGTCTTCGCGGCGATTGGGCGGATTCTATCGTTGGACGCTGCAGTGGATTACAGCGAAGCCGGTCTTTGGCGTCGTGCTGACGATGGTGCTGCCGGTGGTGGGCTTCATCCAGGTGAGCAGCTTAGAAAATCAGTTCTTCCCCTCGTTGAAGCGCGATCAGTTTCAGATTGAAGTAGAGTTCGCCAATCAAACGGCGATCGCCCATTCCCAAACTGCTGTCATGCAGGCGCGCGATCTACTCCTAGCGCACGAGCAGGTTGAGCAAGTGCACTGGTTTGTGGGGGAAAGCGCCCCCAAGTTTTACTACAACATCCCCAGCAGTCGCGAAAACTCGCCCTACTACGCCCAGGCGATGGTGCAGCTCACCTCAGGGGACGAGATCAATACGGTGATTCAAACCCTACAGTCGGAAATGGATGCTGCGCTGCCCGAGGCGCGGGTGTTGGTGCGTCAATTAGAGCAAGGTCCGCCCTTTGAGGCACCGGTGGAGTTAAGAATCTATGGCCCGAATATCGACGTGCTGCGGGAACTCGGGGCGGAAATCCGAGCAATTCTGACCACGATTCCCGATGTCACCCATGTCCGCGATGATCTCACCGCTACGGTGCCGAAGTTGGCCCTGCAAGTCGATGAAGAGCAGGCGCAACTGGCCGGGCTTTCCAACGCCGAGGTGGCGCAACAGCTAGAGGCCAGTTTAGAAGGGGCGATCGGCGGCTCAATCTTGGAATCCACTGAGAATCTGCCGGTGCGGGTACAAATTGCTAATGAAAATCGCGGTGATTTATCGCAGGTGGCGTCCCTCAACCTGCAGCCGGGTCAAGCCGGTCAGCCTCAGTCCGATGAGTTTCGATCGCTCTCCGCGATCGGGGAGTTTGAGCTCGTGCCCCAGCTCTCGCAGATTACGCGCCGTAATGAGCAGCGCGTGAATACGGTGCAGGCTTTTATCACGGCTGGAGTACTGCCTTCCCAAGTGCTTGGCGACTTTCAAGCGGCGATGGCAGCGCAAGGGTTTGAACTGCCGCCGGGCTACTCCACAGAAATTGGTGGTGAGCAGGCCGAAAGTGGTGATGCCACTGGAGATTTGCTGGCCTACGTGGGGCTGCTGTTTCTCGTCATGGGGACGGCACTGGTGCTTTCGCTCCGCAGCTTTCGCTCCGCCGGTATTGTCGCGGCGGTGGGTATGGGCTCCGTGGGCATGGCGCTGTTTTCCCTGTGGTTCTTTGGTTCGGTGCTGGGCTTTATGGCCATTGTTGGCACCATGGGTCTGATCGGCATTGCCATCAACGGCAGCATCATCGTACTCTCGGCCATCAATGAGAATGAGGCCGCCAGGCAGGGCGATCGCAAAGCGGTTCAAGAGGTGGTCATCAGAGCCACGCGTCACGTTTTAACCACCACAATTACCACCATCGTGGGCTTTGTGCCGCTGCTCGCGGGGGGCGATCCGTTTTGGCAACCCCTGGCGATCGCGATCGCGGGCGGCATTGGCGGTTCTCCTTTCTTGGCCCTCTATTTCACCCCAGCGGCTTATCTGATGCTGCGTCGTCGTCAGCCCAAACGGCAAGATCCGCCAATCGATGCCGATCCGGAACAGCCTGAATCGTTGTCAACTCCGCAAGGCGTGGGGAGCTAGGTCAAAGACATTGCCGATAGTTGGAGGACAGGTGGGTAAGGGGGCCGATTTTGAGTTTGGTTGCGGAGAATCAGGATTACTGCTGCCGGGGAGTACTGGCAACACTGCCGGGTGCAGAGATCTGCGCTCGATGAACAGTCAGGGCTAATTGATGAGCACTGTGTTTGAACACGTTAGAGATTGAATTTTAGGAAAGACGATGAGCGACTATCCGTTTACCCGCAAATCTTTTGAACTGTTGGAAGGTTTGGCAGAGAACAACGACAAGGCCTGGTACGCAGATCACAAGCAAGACTTTGAAAACTATCTACGGCAACCGTTTGCGCGCATTCTGGAGTTGGCGTCAGAGCGGCTGGAAGATACCGAAACACCGCTTTCGGGTAGCGCCAAAACCATGTTTCGCCAGCATCGCGATATCCGATTTTCCAAAGATAAGTCGCCCTACAGCACTCACGTAAGCGGCCTGCTGACACCGTCGGGCACGAAGTCAGAAAAAGAGGGCGTCTTTTATCTGCATCTCGATGCCACGGGTGGCATGATGGCATGCGGTTTTTATCAGCTCAAGGCGGCTGAACTCGCCCCCATCCGAGATCGCATCATTGACCAGCCCAAACTATTTGCCGATATGCTGGCTCAGCTGGCTCAGGCAGGCTTGGCGCTCAGTGAGGATGAGAAGCTGAAGACGATGCCTCAGGGATATAAGGAACAGGATGAACACGAACATGCTAATTACCTAAAACTGAAAAGCTTTGTGATCAAAACCGACTTGTCAAGAAGCGTCTGGCTAGATGACGATCTGGTGGAACGCATCGTGAGTTACGTCAACGGCTGTCAGGCTCTGTTAGAGTTCTGCAAAGATGCAGAATAGCTGAAATTTCCTGGCAAATGAGTCTTTGTCTGCCACACTGAAATCGACTTGACTGACAAGTGCATCAGCATCACGCCAGCCTGTGCATTAGCGCTCTACAGATTGTGTCATCATGCGTTTTCCCCTCTGGTCATATCTCAATCAACCCCTTTGGGATCGCGATCGCCCAGCGGTCTTAAACCCCTGGCAGTATTGGCAGCATTGCTGTCATGCTCACGCGCAGCGCTGTTTGAATAATGAATTTTTAGAGCAATGCTGGCAAACCTGTTACCAAGAGTTTATTAACAACCATCCCAACCTGTGTGTGCGATCGCCGTTAGAAGAAGATCCGCGCTGGTTGATTGAGCGCTGCTGGCAGATCAAAAGACGCAATTGTTTGGGCAGTCATCCGGAAAACTTGACCCGTGAGTCAGAGCGTTAGAAGGCTCAAGGAAACTACGGCGTTAGGTTACAACTCCTGCTGGTGGTTGGGGGGCAAAAAACAGGAAGAGTGGCTTTGAGGTTTTCTGACCGGCGTTCGGTAATACCAGCTCTGCAAAATAGCGCTACAGATCGGCGATCCCCCGCTGTCGCTGCCCCCTTGTCGAAGGGGGCTACACACTTTTTGGGTGTGTAGTGCAAATTCGGCGAATTGGCATAACTTCTGTCAAATCATCATCACTCGTTGGCGGCTTGCTGTAGCCAGAGGGCGATCGCATCCGCCAATCCTACTGCTAGCTCGGCCTGCGAGTCGGGATCGGTAATCCACTCAAACTCATCGGGGTTGATCATGAAGCCCAGTTCCAGCAGCACTGAGGGGGCGACAGTGGGGCGGGTGAGGGCGAGATTGTTCCAATACACGCCGTAGGACGGGCGATCGAGTTCGCGGACGAGATAGTCGTGCAGAAATTCCGAGAGGTCATGGGCTTGGGCGTTGTACCAAAACATGCCGACGCCAGCGGTATTGAGAGCATCGCCCGCATCGGGTAGGGCATTGTAGTGAATACTGAGGGCCAGCGTGGGTTCCATCTGGTTGATGATGTCAACGCGATCGCCGGGAAACAGATCGTCATCGCCCTCGCGCGTCATCACGACGGTGGCCCCTCGCGCTGCTAATTCATCGCGCAACAGCTTTGAGACCACCAGATTCACGTCTTTTTCGGGATAGCCGGTGGGGCCCCGAGCGCCGAGGTCGTTCTCGCTGCCGTGACCCGGATCGAGCAAAATCGTGCTGCCTGCTAGAGAATTATCCGCTAACTCCGGTGCATGCTTGAGCGACAGCACCAGCGTAGTGCCTTCGTAGCGAGTTTTGTAGCCCCACTGCTGCCCTCGAAACTGAAAGCGATATTGGGCGCGATCGGGCAATACGGGTTGCCAGTCGAGGCGTTCGACCACCGGGTCAGCATCGAAGTAGATGGTGTCGGTTTGAGGGTTGGTGTTGTGCAGGGTTAGCGTCAGCGTGTCAGCGGTTTGGTCAATGCTGATCGGGACAGGAGTCTGCAGCGGAAAGCGCACCTCAGTCCACCCCGAAATTTGTTTAGAGGTGACGCTGCGAATGAGCGATTGGGGCGGCGCAGCGGCGGTATCAACGGTGGTTTCCGATGCGCGAATCCAGCCGCCGTAGTCGAGGCGGAGCCAGTCACCTTCGGTGCCGGTGACTGTGGCGCGGGTGCCTTGGGGCAGCGGAGTAATGCGCGAGTAGCTGGTGCTGGGGCCGGTGCGAGCCACACCCGACTCGGCGGTCACGATCGCGACGCTAAAGGGAGTAACGGGCTGACGCGAGATGGCAACGGGCAAGGTTTGGGTGATTACTTCACCCGCGATCGCCAGCGTGTAGGTGGGAGAACCTCCTGCACCCGTTGCCGGCATTATCGTGCAGCCTTCGTAGGCGGTGGTCGTGAGGGCAATGGGTTGATTGTCAGCGGTGAGGACAGCCGAGTTCGGTGGCAGGGTTACGGCCTCAGCCACGGACGCTAAGGGAATCGTTTCGCTGCCCCAGGTGACGGCAATTTCGGCATCGGGTAGCGCGATCGCGCTAAAACACACCAGCTCTCCCGCCTGTCGCGTCATGTCTACTGGGGGGGTTAAAGATTCCACGACATAGCCCAGCTCCGGGGACACGACCGGTACGCCGGGAACGCGGGTGACGCTGACGGTAATGCTGTCGTCCCCCTGGGTTAGGGTCAGCGTGTTCTCGCCCAGTTCAAGGGGCAGCGTCGGGGCAAAATGACCGGCTGGGCTGCGGTAGTCAATCGGCTCACCATTGACCAAAACGGGCTGATTGGGGTCAGCGGTGCCGATCAAAAAGATGCGATCGCTGCTGGTTTGATGCTCGACGGGGGGATAGGCCAAAAATAGGGGGCTGTCCGCGATCGCGGGGGTCATGACAGTCAGGCTACTGAGGGTACCGATACCCAGGCCAAAAAGTTGGGATCTGTTCATTGCAGGCTCGATGCGGTGGCTGTTAGTTAGTTTACGGTTTCCCGCAGTGGCAAGGACGACCCTGGCCTCCTACAGGTTGAGATGAAGCGAATTTGTTTTCTTACGATCAGAGTTTCTTTCTTGCGATTATGCGTCAATAAAAATGCCAGTTTTTTCTATACTGAAAGACAAATTCTAGTATTGAATTTTACCAGTGATTTGCTTTTATACTCGAAGCCTGCTCTTTATATGCACGCATCAAGGGCAGCATCAGGTTTAGTCTAGACCCAAGAAAAAATCTAGTATTGACTTTTGTGAATGACTGATTTGTTTGATCACAACCTAGCGCTTGCGGTTGTGTATCAATAGGCCTGAGAGTACGCGTTAATACGGAAAACGGACTTGAATATTGTTTCTTGTCAATGAATACGATTGGATGTATAGGTGCTTGTATGAAAAGTGTTGCTATTTCTTGGCAATCACCCCTCTTTTTAGCTGAATCGCGCAACAATAAAAATACTTGAGTTTGTGTATTTTTCCCAAAGTTTGGAATTTGCCGGTGAACATGTAGAACGGGTGGGATAAATAATATTTGGTGAACCTTGTCGGAAATATCGCGTTTACTTATAAAGCTGTCTATGTTTTTCTGTGTTTGAGTCAGATGGCTCAAGCAGTGTTCTCAGATCACAATGCCTTGATGCGGTAGTTGAGACCTATAGAAAGGTATCAACACAGTTCATGCGTTGCCTGTAGCTTGCGACTGAGACCTCTAAAGTGTGGATTTTGGCTATTAATGTGAACCTTGTTTCTTTAAGGCTTAATCATTGGGTCGATCTTTGCCTCGAATGTCTCTAAGGCATTTATTTGTCAGTGTATGAATTATCTTGGCGCGATTTGTCTGTTATGGATGCTGCAAGTGGCTTGGGGAGGAGAAGGGTTGGCGTGGTTTGACTCAATCAGTCATTGGCTGTCCATTGATGGGAATGAGCGCTCGCTGACAATGCTAGGGCTAGCCCTAGGATCTGCTGAGACCTGTGTGCTGGCGGGACGAGGATTGCTGCCACTGGTGTTGTTAGATTTAGGGGGCTTGGTGATCGCCCTGGTGAGTTGCCTCATGCTCATGCTGACTTGCCGTCCTGCTGAGGCTGCTGAGCTAGTTGAAACTGCTGAGAAGGACAGCGATGCCTGGCTGCAGCGAGCGATGACAGTGGCCGAAACCGTTTACTGGCAAGAGGATCTTCAAACGGGCAAGATGCGGTGCTTTGGCAAATACACTGCGACGGGATGGCAGCCAGGATCTTGGCAAACCACGATGGCCCACGTCTTTGACCGACATGTCGCCGCTGATGATGTGGCTCGAGCCAGGGCTGTGCGGCAGACCGCCCTTGAAACCCTCAGGGAAATGAGACTCGAGCATCGCATCTGCTTGCCTGACCAAACCGACTTATGGATGTTGACGGTGGGCCAGGTGATGGTGGATGCGGCGGGTGATCCTCGCTATCTGGTGGGTTCATCAACCAATATCACTGCCCGAAAACGCGCCGAGCAGTCGTTAGTCACCAGTGAAACGCAGTTACGCCTTTCGCTCGATCTAGCCCCATTTGCCACTTGGGATTGGCACATTGAGAGCGATCGCGTGCAGTGGAATGATTATCACTTTCGGCTGTTGGGCTACGAGCCAGGCGAGGTTGACCCCACCCCTGAGCTGTGGCATCAGGCTGTGCACCCTGATGACGTCGCCTGGGTCGATCGGGCGATGATGCGGGCGCTGTGCAATCGGTCTGAATATGAAGCAGAATATCGCCTGATACGCCTGGATGGCAGCGTGCGCTGGGTTTTCGATCGGGGCTATTGTCAACAGAATGAACAAGGTGCTCCCGCGCGGATGCTGGGTATCATGCTCGACATTACTGAGCGCAAACAGATGGAAGAATCGCTACGCCAGAGTGAAGCAGTCAAACAACAATTGCTTGAGGCCATCCCTGATCTCTTAATTTGGATGAAGGCAGATGGTACCTGCCTCGGCGCGGTTCAGGGTCGCAATACTCAGGATTGGTGTAATGGCCGCTCCGTCGGTCGCGATCAATATGATATGCTACCTGCCTCACTGAGTCGGTTGCGACGGCAGGCCGTGATGAGAGCCATCAGCACGGGTGAACCTCAGGTCTATGAACAGCAAATTGATATTGACGGCACTTTAGAGTTTGAAGAGGTGCGGGTGGTACATCTTGGTGAAGACGAAGTCTTGACCATGATGCGCAATATTAGCGATCGCAAACGGACTGAGATTGCTCTGACTGAGAGCGAACGTCGTTATCGTCTAGTGACAGAAAACATGACCGATTTGGTCTGTTTGCATCATCCTGATGGTCGGTATGTGTATCTCACCCCCTCCTGTGAAACGCTGTTGGGCTATACGCCGCAAGAACTGCTTGATCGCTCGCCCTATGACTTCTTCCATGTCGCTGATCTAAAAGTCGTTAACCAGGCTCATGAGGCGGTGTTGTTAGAGGAAGCCGTTTCAGTGGTATATCGCATGCGCCACAAATTAGGGCACTACATTTGGTTAGAGACCTTGAGTACGCCGGTGTTAGATGATGTGGGGCGCTTGATACATATTCAAACGACCTCACGAGAGGTGACTGATCGTGTGGCGATCGAGCAACGCTTGCGCCACATTGCCCTGCACGATACGTTGACCCAGCTGCCCAATCGGCTATTGCTGATCGATCGCTTAGAGCTGGCCATCGCGCGCGCTCAAGGCAATGCCGCGTTTCAGTTTGCGCTGCTGTTTATCGATTTTGACCGGTTTAAGGTGATTAACGATAGTCTGGGTCACGCCGTGGGCGATGAGCTGTTGGTGGCGATCGCTCAGGCGCTACCCACCTTGATGCGTGAGACTGACTTGGTGGCCCGTTTGGGCGGCGATGAATTCGTCATCTTGTTAGAGCACGTCACAGGCGTCGACGAAGCCACTGCCCTGGCCGAAAGGATTTTAACCCACCTGCAATCGCCCATCGAGATTCAAGGACAGCAGATCTTTATGAGCGCCAGTATTGGCATTGTGCTCGGGGGGGACGACTATCAGCAGCCCGAGACGGTGATTCGCAATGCTGACATTGCCATGTACCGGGCCAAAGCGACTGGTCGTGACGGCTATGCCATTTTTGACCCGGTGATGCATGCCCAAGTGCGCGATCGCCTGCAGCTCGAAAATGACCTACGCCGAGCTTTGGACAGACAAGAGTTTGTCTTGTTCTATCAACCAGTGGTGGCGTTAGAAACTCTAAAAATTGTTGGCTTTGAAGCTCTGCTCCGGTGGCAGCACCCGACCCGCGGGTTGCTGATGCCTGACCACTTCACTCATGTGGCCGAAGAGTCTAATCTCATGCCGCCCTTAGGCGAATGGATTTTATTGACCGCCTGCCAACAGGTGAGTCAGTGGCAGGCCCAGATTGCTCCGGCTGCGGGTCTATATCTATCGGTCAATCTCTCGGTGAAGCAACTGCAGCCCTCGATGTTGTTGCCCCAGTTGCAGCAGGTGTTGGCAGTGACTCAAATCAAACCTCAAAGCTTGGCGCTAGAGCTGACTGAAAGCCTGCTGGTGGAAAATATTGCAACGACGAGCCACCTGTTGCATCAGCTGCAGGCGCTGGGGGTGACCATTAGTATTGATGACTTTGGCACCGGCTATTCTTCGCTGAGCTATCTGCATCAGCTGCCGGTCAACGCGCTTAAGATCGATCGCTCCTTTGTTAGTCCGTCACAGCCCAATTTGAGAAACCAAACGATCGCGGAGTCGATTGTCGGCCTCAGCAACTTGCTGGGTTTCAACGCGATCGCCGAGGGCATCGAAACGCCGCAACAGCTGGCTTGGCTGCGATCGCTGCAGTGTGAATATGGTCAGGGATTTCTTTTTGCCCCCGCAGTGCCCGCTGCTCAAGCGGAGCAACTGCTGCGCGATAACCGCCCCTTTGATGTGTGAGGCGGTGAACTGGTGGCTGGGTGGGCGATGTCTCGCCCAACTTAACTTGACCTCGCGCCGAGCTTGATTGCCGTATTTGGGGCATGAGCCGCCTCAAAAGAGACGGCGGAAGCTCAGCGCCTATGGCAGAATTAATGGGTTAAATTGCAGCGGGTAGTGGCGATCGCCCCGTGCAGCCTGATGAGAGTTAGGCGGCGATCGCAGTCAGGCTTTGGAACTGAGGGAATATGGCTAAATTCGTCTTTGTCACCGGTGGCGTCGTTTCGAGTATTGGGAAGGGGATTGCCGCCGCCAGTTTGGGGCGGTTGCTCAAGTCGCGCAATTACTCGGTCTCGATTCTTAAGTTAGATCCCTACATCAATGTTGATCCGGGTACCATGAGTCCGTTTCAACACGGCGAAGTGTTTGTCACCGAAGACGGGGCCGAAACGGATTTAGATTTAGGCCACTACGAGCGGTTTACAGATACGGCCATGTCGCGGCTCAACAGTGTCACCACCGGCTCCATTTACCAGGCCGTGATTAATAAAGAGCGCCGGGGCGACTACGAAGGCGGCACCGTGCAGGTGATTCCCCACGTGACGAATGAAATCAAAGAGCGCATTCACCGCGTGGCCCGTGACACCAACCCCGACGTGGTGATTACAGAAATTGGCGGCACGGTGGGCGATATCGAATCGTTGCCCTTTTTAGAGGCCATTCGCCAGTTCCGTAAAGACGTGGGTCGGCGCGACGTCATTTATATGCACGTGACGCTGGTGCCCTACATTGCCTCGGCGGGGGAAGTTAAAACGAAACCCACTCAACACTCGGTCAAAGAATTGCGCTCCATTGGCATTCAGCCGGATATTTTGGTGTGCCGCTCTGAAAAACCCCTGCCTCTCTATATCAAAGAAAAGATTTCGGAATTTTGTGACGTTCCGGCCAACTGTGTGATCACCACCCATGATGTCAGCAGCATTTATGAAGTGCCCCTGATCGTTGAGCGTGAGGGCTTGGCAAATCAGGTGCTGGATATTTTTGATCTGGAACAGCGTCAGCCCGATCTCACCCACTGGACGGCCATTGTGGAAGGCATGCAAAACACCCATCGCGATGTCGAAATTGCGATCGTGGGCAAGTATGTCAGCCTCAATGATGCCTACAAATCGGTGGTTGAGGCACTGCAGCACGCGGCGATCGCGACCCAGGCGACGCTCAAAATTCGCTGGGTTAACTCGGAAGACCTCGAAGATGCTCCGGTTGAAACGTATCTGCAGGGTATTGACGGCATCGTCGTACCGGGCGGCTTTGGCACCCGGGGAGTCGATGGCAAGGTGCGGGCGATTCAATATGTGCGGCAAAACAACATTCCCTTTTTGGGGCTGTGTTTAGGTATGCAGTGCGCCGTGGTGGAATGGGCGCGCAACATTGTGCACCTTGAAGGGCCCAACAGTTCTGAAATTGATCCCGAGACGCCCAATCCCGTGATTAGTCTGTTGCCCGAACAGCAGGATGTTGTGGATCTGGGCGGCACCATGCGGTTAGGCCTATACCCCTGTCGCATTAAGCCCGAGACCCTCGCCAGCCAGCTCTATCAGGACGAAGTCATCTACGAACGTCACCGCCATCGCTACGAGTTCAACAATGCCTTTCGCAACTTGTTTATCGACTCGGAATACGTCATTAGCGGCACGTCGCCAGATGGTCGTTTGGTGGAAATGGTTGAATATCCCCACCATCCGTTCTTCATTGCCTGTCAGTTTCATCCCGAGTTTCAGTCGCGTCCCAATGCGCCCCATCCACTCTTTTTAGGTCTGATGCAAGCCGCCTGTGGCGAGCCCGCGCCTATATCTGCTGAGGCCTTACCCGTAATGGCGATGGATAGCGTCAATTAGAACGCTATGTTCAAATCACAGGCTGGAGATGAAATCGCTTGCTTAGAGTTGAGGACTGGCCAGCCCCGGTGTGCAATCCGCTTTGCCCAGGATGTTCTGCTGCTCTGTTTATATCCCCAGTTGCTAACGGTTGAAATATGCGTCCTGCTCTCTCACTAGACATGGTGGCGGCGGCGCGATCGCAGATCGCGTCCCATGTGCGCCGTACTCCTTTGATGCCGGCGATCGCGTTGCAGCAGCCTATTGCCGGCTGCGATGACCTGTGGCTGAAGCTCGATTGCCTGCAGGTCACGGGCTCTTTTAAGGCGCGAGGTGCCGTCAACAAACTCCTATCGATCCCGCCGGACTCGTTGCGCCAAGGGGTGATTACGGCCTCTGGGGGCAATCATGGTCTGGCTGTTGCCTACGCTGCGTGGATGGCGAAAGTCCCGGCCACCATCTATTTGCCCCACAACACCCCACCTGTCAAAGCGGAAAAATTGCAGCAGTGGGGGGCCACCGTCATTCGCGAAGGTGCTGTGTGGGATGAGGCTAATTGGGCGGCCCTGATTCATGCTGATCAAGCCCAAATGCCCTATTTGCATCCGTTTGCCGATCCGTGGGTGATGGCTGGTCAGGGGACGATCCTGCTAGAAGTGTTAGAAGATTTGCCGGCAGTGGATACGCTGCTGGTGGCGATCGGGGGCGGCGGCCTGATTAGCGGCATCAGTTTTGCCGCTAAAGCACTCCGCCCCGACCTCAAAATCATTGGGGTGGAGGCGACCGGTGCCCCAACGCTGCAGGCGAGTTTGGCGGCAGGCAAAGTTGTGGAACTGCCTAACGTCAACACCAAAGCTAACACTCTGGCTCCCCGTCAAACGGCACCGATTAACTTCGACATCATTCGCCGCTGCGTGGATGAGGTGGTGCTGGTGACTGATGAGCAAATGCAGGCTGCGGCTCGCTGGCTCTGGTTTGAGATGGGCGTAGCCGCTGAGCTGAGCGGGGCCGCAACGATCGCGGCGCTGCAGTCAGGGGCCTATCAACCGTCGCCAGGAGCCCAGGTTTGTGCGCTGATCTGCGGGGCAGGCACCGACGGTATTGCATAGCTGTTTCCAGGGTTTTGTCGTCAATGCGGATGGACGGTTGCTGTGAAGCTCAGTCCCATCAGATGAGCAGTCCCTCAACAGTTCCTCCAAACTCTAGGTCAGAGAACTACTCTAGACCCACCGTTCACTGGGTGTATGACCCTTACCTTTTATGGTGAGGCCAGGGCGATCGCATCATCGGCCAGGGCTGTGGAACGTGAAGGGGGGATTATTTTCTCCGCTCCCTGATCCCGACGCCCTGAAACAAGACTACAAATCTGCTCCCCCCCTGTCCCTCGGCTCCCCGGCATGGCCAAGATGGCATCGGGAGTCTGATCACTGAAAATTGGTTATGACGCCCCCTCTCCCTGGCTCTCCCTAAGCCCCACTCTCTACTCCCCAACTCCCGTTCTGCGCCCTAACTCTAAACTAGGATAAGGAATACGTATTTTGGAGTCTGCTATGGCTGAAGCTGACCAGACGCCGATTCGGCAAAGCCAACTGCACAATCGGTTAGTGATTGATATCGAAACGACCGAAGAACTGGGGTCTCTCGCTCAATTTTTAGTAGACGTCAAAAATCACCAGCTCGAAGGCTTTCTGTGCAAAAAAGGTCTGCTGGGGTTAGAGACCACGCCAGTCATGTGGGTGCAGGTTGAATCCATCGGTCAAGACAGCATCTTGGTTCGTCGTAGCACCCAAGTCATTTCCGAACGTCTGGATGAGGCCGTGACGCTAGAAAAGCAGGAGGTCTGGGCTGATTCTGGCAACCGTGTCGGTCAGCTCGCCGATTATGGCCTCGATTTGCCGACTGGCGCCATCACGCAATACCTCTTTACTGCACCGGGTTGGCAGGGCTTGACCGATGGCCTCTACACGTTTCAGCCTGAGGCCGTGGTGAGCATGGGCAAAAAGCGGATGATGGTGCATCAAACGGCGCTGGCTGAGGCTCCGCAGTTTGTGCCCGGCGTGCCAGATCGCTTGGTGGATGCCCTGCAGCAAGATGCGGCGCAGACTCGTCAAGACGTGCGGGAAGTGGTGGACAGCACCCGCGAAGTGGCTGACCAAGTGCAGGCGCAAGCTAAAAAGATGACGGAGCAGGCGCGATCGCAGTTTGGTCAGGTGTTTGGTCAGGTCAAGCAGCGTAGCCGCAAGTTGCGATCGCAGGTGAACGATCGCTTTGCCGATGCCGCCTCCAATTTGCAGTCCCCAGCCGACGGCCAGAAACAGGTGCCCGGTAACACCATTGATGTGGACTCAGAAGAAATCTGGCCCGATGAAGAGGAACCCAGTTAGGGCGAGGTTGGCCAACTTCTCAGCTCTGTGTGCGGCGGCACGGTGGTTGCAGTTTTCAGTGATCGGATTGGGGCAATCTAGCCATGTCAGGGGGGCGGGGGGAGCGCAGGGGAGCTAGGGAGCAAGTGTTATAGGCATTCAACATAAGTTTGAGAATTAGGCAGACGGCATATCAAGGCTTGCAGAGGTCTTATGCTCTCATTCTTAACTGGAATCACTATATCTCTGGTTGTGGAGAATCGGCTTCATCACAAGCTTCTCGATGGCCGCTAAACTTTCTTGCCCCCTTTACCCCTCGGCTCCCTTGCCCTTTGGCCCCCGGTGTTTGTCAATGGGATAGGCAATCCAGCAATGGCGAGACCGAATCAGGGCGTTAAAGAACTGCCGCAGTGCTGCTCGCGCAAGCGCATCGCTCGTTGATAATCGTTCAGTGCCCCTTCGGCATCATTCATCGTGGTGCGCGCCTGGGCGCGACTGATGTAGGCTTCGGTGAGGTTGGGATTGAGTTCTAAGGCTTGGGTAAAGTCTCGCAGCGCCAGGGCGGCATCACCGAGTTGATAGTGAGCATTGCCCCGATTGTTATAGGCTTCGGCATAGGTGGGGTCATGCTGTAGCGCGGCGTCGAAGTCTTGAATCGCTAGTTCAAACTGCCCGGCTTGGAGTCGCAGAAACCCACGACTGTTATAGATCAGAGATTTTTTGGGTTCGATCGCCAGCGCTTTGGTAAAGTCGGCGATCGCGCCGTTGGCGTCACCGAGTTCCGCCCGCAGATTACCGCGGCTGCTGTAGATGTCTACCAGTTGCGGGGCGGAAGTGATCGTTTTTTCATAGGTTTGGGTCATCCCCGAGACGGTGCCGTGACCGGCTTCCGCGCTGACGGGCGGGTGCGCCGGCGCTGAGGTTGACAGCTCTGCCGTGAGCGTCATTACCTGTTGATAGTCGGTGACTGCACCGTCGGTATCGCCGAGCTTATGGCGGAGCAAACCCCGATTGCCATAGGCTTCGGTGAAATTGGGCTTCAGCTCGATCGCCTGATTCATATCGGCGATCGCCTGATAGAGGTTGCCCAAATTCATATAGGCCAACCCGCGGCTGTGGTAAGCGTCAGCCAAATTGGGTTTGTGCGTTAGAGCCGTATTAAAGTCAGCGATCGCTTGGTCGTAGTCTCGGAGCTGCAAATACGTGCAGCCGCGCCACAAATACACCTTGGCAAATTTGGGATGGTAGGCGATCGCCTGATCAAAATCTTTAATGGCTTGAGGATAAGCCGCCTGCGCAAAGTAAGTGAGACCCCGGCTGCCGTAGCCCTTGGCAGAGGTCGGGTCAAATTGGAGCGCCGCCTCAAAATCGGCCATGGCTGATTCGTAATCGCCCAGCTGACGATGCAGATTACCACGGTTAAGATGGGCGTTGACGTAGTCAGGACTCAGGCGCAGCGCTTCCGTAAAATCGGCGAGCGCCTCTTGCACTCGGCCCAAGTCACTAAGAGCGCAAGCTCTATTGTAATAGGCTTTGCTGTAACCCGGCTCTAACTTCAGGGCTTGGTCAAATAACACAACTGCGGCGCTGAGATCCCCCTGCCGCGCTCGGTCAATGGCCTCATTTAGGATTGTTTTCCATTGCATGGCGAAACCCTAATTCCCTAAAATCACTTTCCCAGTGCTCTACAGCTCATCAAGCCTTGAGGCTGACCAAAAATCCCGAATTGCGGCGCTTACTTATCCATCCGTTTTAGCGCATCTCAGTACAGCACAAACCTGATGACTAAAAAACTTTGGTCAGCATTTCAAGATCTTCAATTCGAACTGCACAACTTCAGGAAATAATCAGAGCCTCCAATGCTTGACCGACGCTCAATTCACTATAGTTCGCCGCTTTTGTAGCCTAGTGCAATTGGGGAGAGAGCTCTGGGATTAAGTTGCGACAGTTCATGTAATCTTCACAGAATGAAGGATAAGTCTCACGTAATTTTCATAGATGATTGCGCGAATTCGCTGAGGACAGTCGAAACTCTAAGCTAGCAACTCTCGTTCAAGTTATACCAGTTCGACAAATTACAGCTACACATACAAGTCGGCTTCGACTTCGCTCAGCCGACGTTCCTTGAGCGGAGCCGAAAGGAAGATCTGTAGTCCAGTTTCAGAGAATCGGTATTAGACCTTGCTTGTGTGATATCGCGGCCATGTCTCAGATTCTGAGAATGATGTTCTTCTATCGCGTGCTGTTCATTAGGGTCTCGGTTGCCTGACGGTGCGTCTGGATAAGTTTTGGCAGGTCGAGGGTCGTAAGTCGGCCTTTATCAACGACGCGCCGACCGTTGATAAAGCTGTAATCAACTTTGTCGACATGACAAAATAATAGGGCGGCTACCGGGTCATAACTGGCGCCAGCGAGAGCGGGCCGGTCAAGATTGATGGCGATAAAGTCAGCGGCCATATTCGGGGCGATCGCCCCAATGTCGTCGCGGCCTAATACTTTTGCCCCACCGGTGGTGGCGATCGCCAAAGCTTCCCGTGCGGTCAGGGCACCAGGGGCTTCGTCGCGCACACGGGCCGCCAGCATCGCCATCCTGGCCTCTTGCATTAAATGCCCGGTATCGTTGGAAGCGGAGCCATCAACCCCCAAGCCGACGGGAATGTGCCGGTCGAGCATGGTGCGGATGGGGGCGATGCCGCTGGCGAGGCGCATGTTGCTGCAGGGGCAGTGAGCCACCCCAGTGCCGGTTTCGCTGAATTTAGTCAGGGAGCGATCGCTGAGCTTGACGCAGTGGGCGTGCCATACATCATCCCCCAACCAGCCGACCGACTCGGCATATTCCCCTGGGATCTGGCCAAATTTTTCGAGGCTATAGTTCACGTCGCTGACGTTTTCGGCCAGGTGGGTGTGCAGCCGTACGCCTGGATGGGCGCGGGCCATCGCGGCGGACTCGCGCATCAAATCTTGGGAGACGGTAAAGGGCGAACAGGGGGCCAGGGTGATGCGCAGCATCGCATAGCGCTCGTTGTCGTGATATTGCTCGATCAGGCGCTGAGAATCCCGCAAAATGAAGGCTTCTGATTCCACCAAATGATCGGGGGGCAAGCCCCCCTGACTTTCACCGATGCTCATGCTGCCGCGATTGGCGTGAAAGCGCAGCCCGATCGCTTGAATGGCCCGAATCTCATCATCGAGGGTGCAGTCGTTAGGAAACAGGTAGCTATGGTCGCTTGCAGTGGTGCAGCCCGACAAAATTAGTTCCGCCGCGGCCATTTGGGCAGCAGTTTGCAGCATGGCTGCTGTGATGTTTGACCAGAGGGGATACAGACTATGCAGCCAGCCAAACAGCTCCTGATTTTGGGCGGCGGGCACGGCTCGGGTCAGGGATTGAAAAAAATGGTGGTGGGTGTTGACCAGGCCGGGCAAAACGACGTGGCGATCGCCTAAATCCAGCACTTCATCCGCCGTATCAGGCAAGGCGTCTGTGGTGCCTACCTGCTCGATCACGTGGTCGCGCACGAACAGTGCCCCCCGGCGGATCTCACGCTGTTCGTCATCGAATGTGGCCAGGGTGTGAATGTTTTTTACCAGCAGGGTTGTCACGCGTTTGCTCCTCTCACCAATCGTGCACGGCAATGGCGATCGCGGATAGCCGCACGCTCGCTCCGCTCTCTAGTGGATGAGCAATCGGTGACGGCGACTGTGGCCGATTTTACCGGAGGGTAGGCGCTGAAGAATATTCCGCGACGGCAATATTTTATTTATATCGAACGCGTGATATAAATTAGCCATGCCTAAAATCGTTGATCGCGATCGCTACCGCCAAGAGCTGCTGAGCCAGTGCCTAACCCTGTTTGCTGAGCGCGGGTTTGGGGCGGTGACGATGCGCGAAATTGCAGCGAGTCTTGGGGTCTCAACCGGCACGCTCTATCACTATTTCCCCAATAAAGAAAGCATCTTTGTCCAGCTGGTCGAGACCTATTGCGAAAAAGATGTGGCTGAGTTTTTTGCGCAAGCGCCTCTCACCGAATCGCTGGAGAACAAGTTGCGCCGCATCACGACTTTCTTTTGGCGACACTACTCGATCTATCAGCAGCAATTTTTGATCTGGATTGATTTTTATCAACACAGTCAGCGTTCTCACAGTTCAGAGTGGACGGTGCTGCGGCAGTCTTGGCTGCGCACTCAAAGCCAGCTGGTGGATTATCTGCAGATTTCCCCCGAGCAGGTTGATAACTTGCTGATTTTTTTAGACGGGCTGTTGCTGCAGTGCTTGTATGGCCGCGTTGAAGCCGACGTTAGGCAGCAACTTGAGGTCTTTATGCCCATGTTTGAAAAAGCCTGCCGATCAGGCTAGTCCCATTGGGTCTAGTTGCTGTCTATGCTACAAACGTTTGTTTTAATTAAGAGGTTAAATATGAAAGTGTTAATCGTTAGTTCTCGATACGAGGGTTCTCAACGCACTGCTGCCGACGGTGCTCGCTGTTTCCAGAACCGCAACGTCTGCTCGCTGGCAGTGTCATGTCGCATTTGAGCAACCGGGCCAGATGCCCTGTGTTGAGTCACGGCATTGCTGGCTCCAGCGCTGGCGGCCAGGGTTGAACGCGATCGCTGCCCCCTCGGGGTGGGTGAAATACTCGATTTTGTGCTGAATTCATGATTTGCCCTATATGAGGATGACTCGATGCTTTTTTTGAACGAGGTTGCGCCGAATATTTGGACAGCGGCTCAATCTTTTCGCGTTCTCGGTGTAGAGGTCGGCAGTCGCATGACGATTGTGCGCTTGCCGAGTCAAGACCTGGTGTTGATTTCGCCGATTCCCCTCAAGCGGGGCGATCGCACCCTGCTCGATGCCTTAGGGCGGGTGAAATATCTCATTGCCCCCAATCTGTTTCATCATTTGTATATTGGCGAAGTGCAGTCGATGTATCCTGAAGCGCAGGTTTTGGGGGTGACCGGGCTCGGGCAAAAGCGCCCTGATCTGAAGGCTGATGAAACGCTGAGCCAGTCTGGCAGCTTTGAACATGTCCTCGATTATTTGCCCTTCGAGGGCTTCAGCGCCATCTTACCCAGTGGTATTCAAGCGGTACATGAAACGGTGTTTTGCCACCAGCCCAGCGGCACTCTGATCCTCACGGATATTGCCTTTAACTTTGATGAGACCTTTCCCTTTAGTACCCGAGTGGCGGCGCAGATTTTGGGCTCCTACCAGACGCTACGGCCCAGTCGACTCGAAAAGTGGGGCAGTTTGGATAAGGCCACGGTGGAAGCGTCGATTCGCCAGGTGTTGGCTTGGAACTTTGATCGGGTGATTCCGGGCCATGGAGCCATTGTGGAATCCGGCGGCAAGGCTCAGCTCGAAGCGGGGTATGAATGGTTTTTGGGGCGATCGCTGGATCTGTCGATGAGTGCTTAGACCGGCCTTGGCGTGAGTCCGAGGGTTCAGGCGCTAAGGGTGCTCGAGCAGGGCTGGGGAGTAATGGGGTCAGGGGAGCAACGGGCCTGGGGAGCGAGGGCGCAAGGGAGCTGAGGGGAATCGGTTTAGGGGCCGGGATAGAGGATTCGGGGGAGGCTTTGACGGTGGCGGTAAACACCATTTTGTATACGTTTTTGTATACGTTTCGCGGTCTGACGGGTTCGCCATGAGGAGTCTGGAGACGGATGGTGTGGCCTGCGGGGGGCATTGGCATTGAGAACTTCTGACCGCTCAGCTTTATCGCCATCATTCGCTGATAGGATCAAACACGGTTTCCACAGAGACAGCTATGCTGACCATTGCATTACCCAAAGGGGCGTTGCTGAAAGAGAGTATTGAACGATTTCAGGCGATCGGGCTCGACTTCAGTGCGTTTTTAGATAAGTCGAATCGACAGTTGCAAATCACCACGCCCAATGCCAAAGCGCAGGGGCTGCTGGTGCGGGCGCAAGATGTGCCGGTCTATGTGGAATATGGTCAGGCGCAGCTCGGGATAGTTGGCTATGACGTGTTGCGAGAAAAACAGGCAGCGGTCGCTCAGCTAGCCGATTTAGCCTTTGGTCACTGTCGCATGTCGGTGGCGGTCAAAGCGTCGAGTCCCTATCGCTCAGCGCTCGATTTACCGCCCCACTGTCGGGTAGCGTCGAAGTTTGTGGGCTGCGCGCGCGACTATTTTCAAAGCATTGACCTGCCGGTCGAAATTGTGCCGCTGTATGGCTCGGTCGAGTTGGGGCCGATTACCGGGATGTCAGAGGCGATCGTTGATTTAGTCTCGACGGGGCGCACCCTGCAGGAAAACAATTTGATGGAACTCGAGGTGCTCTATCAAAGCACCGCTCGTTTGATTGCCCACCCCATCAGCTACCGAGTGGATTCTGATGGCCTCGGTGACGTGATTCGACAGCTCCGAGCGCCTTTGGTCGCTACTGTTTGACCATTGAGTATCGTTCAAGTCAACGATAGGTTGCCTACGATACAGTGAGAGAGAAATTGTCCTCTCCGAGGGGCTGATGGTCGAGCGCTGTCAGTTCATTCTGTCAATCTATTTAGTCTTGCGATCGCCTGGCTTACTCAATGACCTCAGCGACCTATTCACCCAATGCCCCGACTCAAGCGTTGACTCAACGCCAAACCGACTGGCGGCTCTTTTTGCGGCTGTGGCCTTATATTCGAGCCCAGCGCCGCTTGTTATGGTTGCCGTTTGTGCTGCTGGTGCCGCTGTCGTTGGCTAATGCCGTGCAGCCCATCTTGATTGGGCAGGCGATCTCGTTGATTCGTCAAGAGCCGGTGGCCTGGTTTTTAGAAGCGCGATCGCTGCAGGGCGGCCTCAACATTTTGGTTGGGCTCTTGGTGGTCACGGTGGCGGTGCGCCTGACGTTAGACGGCTGGCAAAGCTATCTGGTGCAAAAGGTGGGCCAGCGAATTACGGCGAATATTCGCAATGACCTGTTTGCCCACGTCACCTCATTGGCGGTGCGATTTTTTGACCGCACGCCGGTGGGCAAACTGATCACCCGCCTCACCAGTGATGTGGATGCTTTGGGAGACGTCTTTTCAACCGGTGCGGTCGGCATCTTTAGCGATATTTTTTCCATCGCGGTGATTGCGGTAACTATGTTTTGGTTGCAGTGGCAATTAGCGCTGATGTTGATGGCGATGCTGTTGCCGGTGACCTGGCTGATCATTTATTTTCAACAGCAATACCGCAAGGCGAATTATCGGGCGCGCGAAAAGCTCTCAGAACTGAATGCCGCGCTGCAAGAAAATATCCTTGGCATTGAGGTGGTGCAAATGTTTCGGCGGGAGCGTTACAACGCTGAGGGCTTTCGTAAAACCAACCGGCAATATGTGCGGGCGATCGATAAGACGATTTTTCACGATTCGGCGGTATCGGCCACGCTGGAATGGATTGCTCTGGTGGCGATCGCGGGCGTGCTCTGGCTAGGCGGATACCTTGTCCTGCAGGATTCCCTCACCTTCGGTGCACTGGCATCCTTTATTCTGTTCGCCCAGCGTCTGTTTGACCCCCTCCGGCAGTTTGCTGATAAGTTCACGTCGATTCAAGCGGGATTTACCGCCGTTGAGCGCATCACCGATCTGTTCACTGTGCCATTAGAGATTCAAGATCCGGCGGCGGTGCAGTCGGTCAATCAACCGGTGATGGCTCAGCCCCGATTGGCTCAAATTAACGGTTCGAGCCATGCGCCTCTGGCAGCGGCGGTTGCAGACGCACCGATGGCGAAACAAGCAGCCGAGGCCGGTATGCCAGTCGCCGCGTCTGAAATTCGTTTTGACCGGGTGTGGTTTGGCTATAAGCCTGATGAGCCCGTGCTCAAAAACTTAGATTTCACCATTCGTCCCGGTGAAAAAGTGGCCCTGGTTGGCCCGACTGGGGCCGGTAAAAGCTCGATTATCCGCCTGCTCTGCCGGTTGTATGACGTTACTGAAGGCGCGATTCGACTAGAGGGGGTGAATATTCGCGATTTGCCCCAAGCTGAACTGCGTCGTCGCATGGCGGTCATTTTGCAAGATGGCTTTCTCTTTGCCGGTGACGTCAAGAGCAATATTACGTTGGGCGAAGACTATCCGTTAGCAGCGGTCAAGGCTGCTGCCGAAAAGACGAATGTGGCATCGTTTATTGAACAGTTGCCTCAGGGCTATGACACGCTGCTGCGGGAGCGTGGCACCAATCTTTCGGGGGGGCAAAAACAGCTTTTAGCCTTTGCCCGTGCGGCGATTCGCAACCCCGGCATTTTGATTTTGGATGAAGCGACGGCCAACTTGGATGTGGGTACGGAAGCCCTGATTCAAGAGGCGTTAGAAAATCTGCTGCAGAATCGCACCGCGATCATCATCGCTCACCGCCTCTCAACCATTCGCAATGTGGATCGCATTTTGGTGTTGAAGCATGGTGAGCTGATTGAGCAGGGGAACCATGAAGCGCTTTTGGCGCAGGATGGCCTGTACGCCAGCTTGTACAAGCTCCAAATGCTAGAGAGCTAGTAGGCTGCGCCGTTATTTCGCCTCTTTACCGATTCGGGATTGGCGATATTCTTTTCCACCATGTCCAACCGTGGTCCAAAACCTGGTTGGGTAAGCCTCCTAGCCTGCCCCCACTCCACCAAACTGGTGAAAGATCGGCTTCTGCAGCGCAAAGGACGGCCAGAATGGCCATCCAACAAGAGGATTCGGGAGAGCACCGGAGGGTTGTTCCTGAGTGGGGTAGGGCGAAGCGATCGCTTCTCAGGCAGTCCTTAGGCAAACTGGTGATTGCTCAGGGGGTTCTCAGGACTCTGTCAAGGCATTTTCAAGAACATTCGGGAAGATAGCGATGAACAGTTGAGTTTGCTCGTTTTTGCACGTTAAGGAGATATGACTGATGAAACGCTTTATTCTTGCCGCCATTTCTGCGACCACCTTAGGCATCACGTTGGCGTCTGGGGCCAATGCCTTCAAACCTGTAGAATTTTCGGCGCTCACCAACCAAGTTGAGACCGTGAACGTTGCCCAGGCCACAGCGACGCCCCAACCGTTTGTCACCGTTGAGCAAGAAAAGGACACCACCGGTACTGCCAGCGTGGTGACGGAAAATGGTCAGACCTACATCGTGTTTGATGAAGCGTTTGATACGGCTCGCGGCCCCGATGTGCAGGTTGTCCTTCACACTGGGTCAACGGTGCCTGTCAGCATCGACGAAGCTGACTATGTCACGCTGGCAACGCTCCAAAGTTTTGAAGGCGAGCAGCGCTATCTAATTCCCGCTGATATTGATGTGAATGATTATCAAACGGTGGCAATCTGGTGTCGTGAGTTCAACGTCACCTTTGGCTATGCACCGTTGTAAATAGCGGGTGAGTCCAGATATGGCAGGCGATGGCTGGGTTAGCTTGCAAGCTTAGCTTTGACCATGGCCTGCACCTTAGCGCCATCGGCGCGACCTTTGAGTTCTTTCATCGCTGGGCCCATGACTTTGCCCATGTCTTTGGCAGAAGTCGCGCCGGTTTTAGCGATCAGTCCATCAATGACGGCTTCGACGTCGGCATCTGACAGTTGCTCCGGCAGATATTCTTCAATAATGATGAGTTCGGCGGCTTCTTTATCGGCTAAGTCTGAGCGGTTGGCGTCGGTGTATTGGGCGATCGCATCCTTGCGCTGTTTGGCTAAGCGCGTCAAGACTTCCAGCTCTTGAGTTTCTGTGAGTCCTTCTTGGCCTTTGCCGCGAGCGGTGCTCTCTTCTTCTAAAATAACTTTTTTAATGCTGCGAACCGTTTCTAGCCTGAGTTTGTCTTTGGCTTTCATCGCGGTTTTGATATCTTCTGAAATGCGATCTTTGAGGCTCATAACAGTCAGTGCCCAACGGTGTATCCAGCTTTATCGTAGCGATCGCCCCAACCGGCGTCTATAGCTGTCGGTCTTGTGGCTCTGGATAGCGGGTGGAGCAATGGCATCTGTCCGGTGCGATCGCGATGGGCGGGTAGCTGAGTCGAAGAGGGTGTTTGTCTCTTGGTTAGGGCGTTGTTCAAAAATATAACAAGCTGCAGTTTGCTCAGGTCACCCCCAATGCCTGAAATCACCATTAGATAAGCTTTTTAATTCTGACTTCCGACTTCTTCATTCCGAATTCTGCTATAGCGTCCCTGTCGACAGGGGTGTGGCACTGCCAAACCCTGACCGACCATGTTTCTGTCTTGGGGATGTTTTTAAACGCAGAACCCTTAAGGATTGGTGAACCAAGCTTTGATCGCTGGATTTTTACGGCTCGCGGTGACGATTTGTTCATCGGCAGGCAGCAGCATCTGGTCAACGGTCATGCCAAATCCGGTATAAACCGCCAAGAGTTCACCTGAGGCGACGTCCCATCGTCGAATAGTGCTATCGGCGCTGCCGCTGGCGACGGTCTGGCCATCGCGGCTGAGACTAAGGACGTTGATAAAGCTGGTGTGGCCGACCAAGGTGTTTAAGACTTCACCACTGTTCAGATCCCAGCGTTTGATCGTTTGATCGGCACTGGCGCTAAACAAAAAGCGGCCATCTAGGCTGATCGCGATCGCATTGATGTAGCTGTCATGGTCTTTCAGGGTGCCAATGGTTTCGCCGGTTTGTAAGTTCCAGATCCGAATGCTGTGGTCGGTACCACCGCTAATAATACGTTGTCCGTCATTGCTGACGAGCACCGCGTTAACAGCGCCGCTGTGACCTTCGAGTGTCGTGGTCAGGGCTTGAGTGCTCGTATTCCAAACTTTGATGGTGCCGTCCGAGGCGGCACTGACCAGATAGCGACCATCGGGGGTGCGGTCTAACGCATTGACCGGCCCGGCGTGGCCGGCAAATTCTGCCCGTTGGTTGCCAGTTTCGGTATCCCACACCAAGAGAGCTCCGTCGGCGCTACCGCTGTAGAACGTGCGTTCATCTGGGCTGAGGGCGATCGCGTTGACAAAGGCCTGATGCCCGGTGAAAGTTTGGAGGTTTTCTCCCGTGCTCAAATCCCACAGGCGAATCGTATTATCGGCACTGGCGCTCATAAACCGACGGCCATCTGATAGCAGCTTCAGCGCATTGACCGAATTCTGATGAGCGGTGAAGGTGCGCAACAGTTCAACGCGGATTTCCGATAGCGCTGGCTGGGGCGCATCGGACGATCGCGTGATGGTCGGGTCTTGGGGGGTGTGGGTCGAGTGCGATCGCTGCCTTCCCCAAACGCCAAACCCAATCAGGGCGATCGCCGCCAACACCACGCCCCCGGCAATTAGCCAGGTCCAATAGGTCACTCGTGATGAAACGGTGACGGTTGAGTGAGTGGGGGTAGACGACGCCTGTTGCGCGGTTTCTCCGGACAGGCGGAATCCATTGGCTTCAGTGGTGCCGAAGCGGGGGAGCGACGTTTCGGCTTGGAGCACACCAATATCACTTTGTTGAACGAATTGATTGAGAGACATCTGATGCAAGCGATCGAGCAGCTCTTGAGCGGTGCGGGGTCGGTCAATGACTCGCGGCGAAATTAAACTGTCGAGCAGATTAGCAAACTCGTCCGATAGGTCTGGCGCATAAGGCCGCCAGTGAAACGCATTGAGCATGGGATCGTACAGCGTCGTGTCGTTGGGCGATCGCCCGGTCAAGAGATAAACAATCGTTCGCCCGAGGGCATAAAAATCGGATTGGGGCACCGCTTGCCCTTGCTCTTGCTCGGGGGGCGTATAGCCAGCTGAGCTGATGGTCGTGACACCCAGACTCCCGACTTGGGCCAGATAGGTTTGGCTCATCTCGCGGGCGGCCCCAAAATCCACTAGCACCAGCTGACCGCTGGATCGCAGCATGATGTTGTCAGGCTTGATATCGCGGTGGAAGTAGTTGTGCTGATGGACTCGCCGCAAAATTTCAGCGAGTTGAAAGAGCCATTGAAAGGCTTGATGCTCACCGATGGGGTGGTTGCCCTGTTGCTGCATCCATTGCAATAGGTTAGGCCCGTCGATTTTCTCCATGATGATGCAGTGGAGAGGGGCAGCGCTGTCTTGAGGATGATAGATAAAGTAGCCGCCGTCTTGTTCGACGAGGGGCACGCCGGGGTGGTTGAGCTGACTCAAGACCTCAGCTTCTTTACGAAAGAGCCGCAGCACTTTGGAGTTTTCGCTGCGCTCGGGCTTCAAGACCTTCAGAATTTTGGGAATATCCCGCTGATAAGCCTCGTAGACTAGGCCAAAACCACTATTTTTGCTCAGCAGGCGCATGACCCGATATTGCCCTTGCAACAATAGTTCTGAGCCGCAGGCTTGACAGGTGAGGGTGTGGCTATTGTCAGGGTGAGCAGGTTGCGGACAACTGGGATTAATGCAAAGGCTCATTGGTAGCTCGCTGATGGAAGATGCTGCCCTAGATTAAGCATGAACGACTCTGAAGATATGAGCACAGATTCTCAAGAAGATGTTAGAAAGCCGGCATCGCCAGTCAATGACTTAACGAATGATGGAATTGTGTCAGAGGGTGTGGGGTCAGGGCGAGTGATGCAAGATACCGGTTGTGGTCTGCTTTGAGTGTGCTCTGTGTCGATGGCTTAAAAGCGTCGGTAACTTTTCAGGAGGGGGTGACGGGGCAAATACGATCGCTAGTATATCGGCTACTTGGGGAAATTTTGCCGGTGACGATCGCGACATTCCACAACAGCTTTTCCAGCTCCCTAGCCTCCCAGTGTTGACCAGCGCTACTGGGAGTCCGAATCTCGGGCTACAACTCCGTTTGTTTGCGCAAAATTGCTTCAAAAGCTTCGGTACTCAAGGGTTTAGAGAACAAAAAGCCCTGGCCTGATTCGCATCTCAACGCCTTGATTTGAGCAAAATGCCTGGGTGTCTCAATGCCCTCAGCGACGACTTCCAGCCCCAAATTCCAGGCGAGATGTACCATTGACTGCAAGATTTCTAACTTCTCAAAATCAGAATCAGCGTTTTCTAAAAACGATCGGTCAATCTTCAACGTATCTACCGGAAACTTGTGCAAGTAGCTGAGGGAAGAGTACCCCGTGCCGAAATCATCCACAGACAGCTTGATTCCCAAATCTCTAATCGCTTGCAAGATCTCAATAATGGAAGACGAGTTCTCGATTAAAACGCTTTCTGTAATTTCGATTTTGAGTGCCGTAGCTGCCAGTCCTGTGGTCTTTAAAATGCCTTTGATGCGCTCTAAAACGTCTTGTTGAGCAAATTGTTTGCTCGACATGTTAACGCTAACAAACAACTTCTCTGCATTGATGAGGGTGTCTTGCCAAGCTTTGAGTTGACGGCAAGATTCTTCAAGGATCCACCATCCTAAGGGAATAATCAGGCCCGTTTTTTCGGCCACGGGAATGAATTTTGCGGGGGGGAGTAAGCCCTGCTCGGGATGACGCCATCGAACGAGCGATTCGACCCCGATGATCGCTTGAGTTCTGACCCAGAAAATGGGCTGATATTCTAAGAAAAACTCATGGTTGGCGATCGCCCGCTTCAGCGCCATTTCCAAATGCAAAGAATCGTCGGCATCGGCCTGCATAGAGTCTTCGAAGACACAGTAATCGGCCCCAAAGTTCTGTCTGGCCCGATTCATCGCAATATCGGCTTGCCTGAGTAGCGCATCGGCATCGGGCGTGGTGTCTTGGCCAAAGCCGATGCCCACGTTGACATCGATATCAATGTCATGACCCTGCACTTCAAAGGGCGGCGCCAACGCTTCGTGAATGGTCGCGACAAAAGCCGCCACGTCGTCGGTCGTGTCAACCTTTTCGATCAGCAAGGTGAACTCATCGCCCCCGAGTCGCGATAGCGTATCACTCGGTCGGAGAATGTGAGCTAGACGATCAGCAATCTCGATGAGGAGGCGATCGCCCGCCAGGTAGCCAAAAGTATCATTGACGGCTTTGAGTCGTTTGACATCTAAACAGAGGAGCGCGACTTGGGTCTGTTGTTGCTGGGCTTGCTGTAAGGCAGAGGCGATGCGGGCCATAAAGGTGGTGCGGTTAACTAGCCCCTGCCATCCTGCCGGGGTATTGGCATCGGGGGCGACGGTAACGGCTTTGTGATGGGTGATATCGCGAATCAGCATCAGGGCACCGTGATGGGGCGGCTCGGGTAGATGAATGGCATAACCCGTGATCGAGAGCCACGTTTGATGCGGGGGGCTCGATGATTGTAAAAGACACTCGCGATCGCAGAAGTTCGCCCCAGCCAGGACCTCTTGTAGCGGGTAACAGGCGGTGGCTCCTGGTTGGTTGATGACCGCTACCGTGTGCTTGTCGTCGGCAAGCGGCTTTAGCAGCACCGAGGGATGGGTGGCAAACAGTGACTGAGCCTTAGCATTGGCAAATAATATCTGTGACTGCCCATCGGCAATCACAATCGCATCGCCGCAATTCCCAAAGAGGGAGGCATACATATCCATACGTAACAGCCTGCAGAACTCAGGGACTCAGGAAAGAACGGTCAATACAATCAGAGATACTCCAATATAGGATGTTTTCGAGGCCATTGAACGACTGGGGTGAGCCGATCTCAGGGAGGGACTCTGCCTTTTCAAGGGGACTGAGAAGTGTCCATATCTTTCCCTTTTTCCATCGAGAAAACGCGTTGTATGGTGAGGTGCACGCGCCTGCTTCTATAAGGTAAATCGCTATAGCAGTGGTCCATGGATCTGCTGAGGGACAACGGATCTGTCGAGTCAATCGATTCAGTCATTCTGATGATTGACTGGGGGATAGGCAAATTGCCCAGGCCGCACTTTATTGAGGAATCAGTTCACGTCACCCCCCTTCGGCGTGCCCGTTTACCACAGCTGATTTGCTGCTTCGTCAAACCAATACTGGGCAATGTGGGATGAAGCGGTAAAGATTGCCTCGATCACAGAGATGCCTCGGGACAATCTTGGTCGTTTTGGCTGCCATCCGGCATGGTGGTGCGGCAAAAAATGGCGTCTGTGAAAGTTGCCCGGCTGGTTCTTGCGTCACGCAAACTGGCATCAGTGAGGTCTGCGCCGTCAAAATTGGCTCTGATCAATCGTGCCCCTGTGAAGTTCGTGCCGGTTAAGTTGGCGTTGCTGAAATTACTCTGGGTCAAATAGGCATGGCTCAAGTTGGCTTGCGGCAAATCGACGTCAGTGAGATTGGCTCGTCCTAAATTGGCTTCCACCAGAGAGATGCCAGTGAGGTTGGCACCCGCGAGATTGGCTTCGACAAAGAGCGATTCGTGGGCGATCGCCCCGCTGAGATCGGCCCCCTGCAAATTGGCTTTAGTCAGGTCAGCATAGGCCAGACTCGATTCGCTGAGCTGGCTGTTTTGGAGCGTGGCTTGGGTCAGGTCGGCGCGGGTAAGTGAGGCTCGTTGCAAATTGGCTCCCGTCAAGTCGGCTGCTCGCAGCACCCCATTGCTGAGCACGGCATCGCTCAGATCCGCGTTTTGCAGGTTGGCGCGTTCTAAAGCCACACCCGCTAAAGACATGCCTGCTAATACGGAGCCCTGTAGATCACAGCCATTACATTCCTGCGAGATCAAAAAATATTGGAAGTCACTCAAACTTTCCGCCCTGCCAGGCAGGCTCCCGCTCCAGCCCCAAATTCCCTGGCCGATCGCGATCGCTGCGATCGCGGCTCCTAATCTTTGACTACCCATAGCCCCCTTCCTTGCGCAATAGCGAGTGCGCCCAATCGGCGAATGAACCTGCTCTTCATGGATTTTCCCATTAAATCGAGCGGCTGGTCGCTGCCTGTGATGGGGTGCAAGGGGATGGGATTAACGATACAACGACTCATTCTGTCACTCGGATGATGAGCCAGAACCTCAGGAGAGCGGGTGACGCTGGCGATCAGTTAGGCAAGTTAAAGACTTTACCGTAATAATCCGTTCAACTCCTAGATTTACTCCTACAATATCAGCACATTTCCGATTCGATGGCAGTGCTGTATCTGGCTCCCAGTCAGTTTTTGGATGAGGGTTCGTCTGTCTGCTGAGGATGCCACCACCCCCTATGGCAATAGACGCTTAAACTACAGTCAGTGCGTTTGTCCTACTTAGCGTTTGCTGGTTAATTCGCGACTTTATGGCCCGATCTTCTGTCCCGCTCAAATCGACTCCTCTGACTGGGCGCCCGCGTGTCAATCTGCGATTGCCGTTGGGCTGGTTTTGGCCACTGTTTTGGAGTGGTCTGATGGTCGGGTCGGGGGTGATGGGATTGTGGGCTATGGCCTGGCTGACACGCATTCCCCCCTTGCCAGATTGCAATGATGTGACGGCAGCGAGTGCCGATGGCGATCGCCTGATTTGTGCCCAAACGGCTTTACGGGCTGGCAGCGCCAAAAATCTGATGCAGGCGGTACAGCTCACGGCTAATTTTTCTGAGACCCATCCGTTCTACGCCGAAACTCAGCCGGTGCTAGTGGAATCTTCGGAACGGCTGTTTAAGAAAGCGACTGAAAAGATGCACGAAGGCGATCTGACCACCGCTGCCGACTGGGCCGGTCAGATTCCGCTGAATACGCCGCTGCGAGAGCGGGCGCAAGCGGAGATTTGGAACTGGCGACAGGAGTGGAAACAAGGGCAAGAAATTGAGAACGCCATCGAACAGGCGATCGCAGCCCGCGATTGGGCTGCTGCCGATAGTGGCCTGCAGCAGCTCAAGCTGTTATCCAGTGATTATTGGTTAGGGCAACGCCATGGTGAATTGCTGCAGGCCAAGCAGCGCGAGGCGACGGCTTGGACGCAAATTGAACAGGCCCGAGGGCTAGCCAATACGGGTGATCCCGAAAATATTGGTCAGGCTTTGGTCATGGCTCAACGCATTAATTTGACCAGCAAAGCCTGGAACGAAGCCCAGGAAGATATTGACCGTTGGAGTCAAAATCTGCTGCTGTACAGCTTTCAACGATGGGAACTGGGAGATGTGCAAGGGGCGATCGCGGCGGTGCAAAAGGTGCCGCCTGACCCCCAGTTAGCGCCTGAGGCTCAAGACCTGATTCAATACAGCCACGCGACCCGGTTAGCCGATCAGGCTAAGCAAGAGACACCGGGCTATTTGCAGCTGTTCCAACTGATGGAAGCGATTCGAGCTGCCGAAAAAATTGCAGCTGACAGCACCTTTTATCAAACGGCTCGGCAGTCGATGCAGACCTGGCGAGCAGAGCTAGAAGACCTGCGCACTCTGAAGTTCGCGAGCAATGTGGCGAGCTTGCGCCAAGGCTGGACCTATGACTATGCGACCCAATTGGCTTGGACCGTTGATCTAGAACGCCCGCGCCGTTTGCAAGCGCAGACCCTGATTGCCCATTGGGAAGATGAAGTCGAACGCATTGAAGATCGACCGTTCTTGATTCGGGCCAGTACATTGGCGCGCAAGGGGACGATTCCTGCCCTGCAAGCGGCGATCGCCGAAGCTAGAAATGTGGCTCTGGGTCGGGCACTGCGTCTCAACGCGCAGACTGACATTGCGGCCTGGTTAGATCAGATTGAGGTGATTCAAGATCAGCCAATTCTCAACGAAGCGAACCAGTTAGCCACGGCTGATCAGCTGCGGGAGGCGATCGCTAAAGCCGAAGAGATCCAAGACGATCGCGCGCTCTACGAGCAAGCTCAAGTCATGATCAAAGACTGGACGCGCACGCTCCAAATCGCAGAAGACAGCCCGATCTTAGAAAAAGCTAAATCCTTGGCGTATGAAGGGTCTTTGACTCAGGCGATCAATGTGGCGGCTCAGATCGGGCCGGGTCGGGCGCTCTATGGTGAGGCGCGGAACGCGATCGATCTGTGGGAAGCTGAAAGAGCCTATATCTGGAAGCTGGAAGCCGACGAAGCCGAAGCGGAGAGTGGGGATGAAAATGGATCTGACCTCGAGAACGACTCCCCTGAGTCTGAGCCTGCCAGTCAACCCCCACCGCCCAATTCTGACAATCCCTTCTAAAGCATTGCTATGACGGCGTCTCCCCTCACCCTATTTTTAGTGGATGAAGATCCGGTGTTTCGGCTGGGACTCCGCATCTGGTTAGAGCAGCGTCCAGAATTTAGCGTTGTGGGCGAAGCCGCAAATAGCGAGACGGCGCTGACCGCTTTGGATGATCTGCAGGCGTCGGCTGCTGCCAGTGCGACTGATGCAGCGATGCTTGAGGTCGTCCCCTCTGTCAATTTGGTCATCATTGATTTAGGACTGGGTCAAAATAACTCTGAACAACTGCCAGGCTTACAGCTCTGCAGCGCGATCAAACAACGCTTTCCGCAACTGGCAGTCTTAATCTTGAGTGCTCAAACGGCCCCTGTTCTGCGCGCTGCCGCTCAACAAATGGGGGCTGATGGCTTTGGCCAACGCGATTTACCCGTACGCGATCTGGCTCGCTTGATTCAGCATACGGCGCAGCAGCAGCGTGGAGAACTGGCTGATGTGACTGAAGATGTGGTTCTGCCCCAATCGATAGAAGGGCCGATCGCCTTTCTCAACCGCACGTCTGTCGAACAGATTGATGCGGCCATAGCCGAAATCGAGCAGTTGGCGACTCGTCGGTTGCCGTACTGGTATCGCTTGGTATTGGCGGGTAAATATCGCGAATTGCGAGCCGCGAGATGGCTGGTGCAGCGCATTCTGCCGTTGGCGGGGTCGCCAGAATCTTCCACGAATTCGCGGCTGACCCGTGATGTGCCGGGTGCGAATACGGATGCGCTGACGGCGCTGACCTCCGAAGCGAACGCTACCAATGCGGCGCTGAGACTGGGCGGTGGTGATCTCGTGTCGAGCCGATCGCCCCTGCCGGTGCCCGTCGGAGATATCCGCACGCGAGTATGCGAAGCCGTTTTTCGAAAACTGCAGTTTTCCCTAGACAACCAAAGCATTGTTCCCTTAGAGATCGATATTTTACGCTCCGACAAATCTCGCGAACTTTTGTACACGGTGCTACGGGCGTTTGAGTCTTTGCTCGATGATTTGCAGCAGGCGCAGCTCCTACCCGGTCAGCTAGAAGATAAACAGGCCGTCTTTCTCCAAGACCTCTGGCAAACGGTGACGGTCGATTTCTTTGGACGTTACTATACCCCGGCAATTGAGGGCTTTGAGCAACCGTTGGTCACGGTGTTGCAGCAAGATAGCGCGATCGTGCAGACCGAAATTTTGAGCCGCATTCCCGATGTGACGGCGCTACTGGCTCATTTGCTCTTTCAATCACCGCTGGATATTGAGGGGGCGTCATATATGGCGACGACGCCGGAAGCGCTACGCCGCAGTCAATTTCTGCTCGAAAATTTGCTGATTGCCATGGCCTGTGCGGTGATGCAACCGGTGTTGAACCGTTATCCCGATGTGGAGTCTCTGAAGCGCAGCCTGTATCAGCGACGCATGATATCGACCCGCGATATCACGCGATTCCGCAATGATCTGTCGTGGCGTTATCGGTGGGATGCGTTGGTCAATGATCCGAAAGCCATTTTTGAGAGTGAATACCGGTTGTTTGCCTTGACGCCGACGGGCATCCAAACCCATACGGTGTATGCGCCTCGTCGCGATGAACTCGATTCACTATCGGGCTTGCAATATGCCATGACCTTAGCCCTAGAAGCGCGGGATGCGATCGCCCCGCGACTGCGATCGACCCTGTCGCTGGCGGGCAGTAGCGTAGTTTTTGTGTTGACCGAGGTCATCGGGCGGGGCATTGGTCTGATTGGCCGGGGCATCGTCAAGGGCGTCGGCAGCACCTGGCAAGATATTCGGTTTCGGCAACGCCGCAGAGATGAGACGTAATCGGTATCAGCTAACGGTGGCTTCTAGCGGGTGCTGGGCGACATAAGCATAAGCTGCGATCGCGGCAGCCACGCCCACGTTCAAAGATTCCACCTGTCCCCATTGGGGAATCGTCACGACGTCGTCACAACGCTCGATCAGTGATGAAGGGATGCCTGTGAGTTCTCGCCCGATCAAGAGTGCGGTCTGTTGCGGGAAGGTCACGGTCGGCAATGGGTTGCCCTGAGGGTGACGCGTTAAAGCCACAACCGTAGTGCCATGTTGTTGTTGTTCGGTGATCCAGCTAGGCAGTTGCCGGCTGGGACAAACTGCAAACGGTTGCCATTGGTGAGCTGAGACAGCCACTTTGCGAAATTCTCGATCTTCGAGCAGTTGCCAAGACGGTAGCACCAGCTCTTGTAGCCGAAAAGCCTCGGCGGTGCGGCACAGCGCTCCTAAATTGACCGGATTCTCTACCAAACTCGCACAGAGGGTTAGAGCATGGCGGGGAGCTGGGTGCGGCGATCGCAACATCATCATGCAGTGTGAAAGGCGAGATCTTGCTTGGTCAAGGCTTCACAGCTCAAGCTTTACGATAGCGATTGGAACCGACGTCACTCATAGAACTGACGCCACTAACGGCTACGCCCCAAAATAAGCGGGCTCGTTGCCTGGTGTCCACTTAATGTTGCAGCCAATACTGGGTGTTTGCTCGGGACTCAGAGCTTGGCCTAATAAAAGCGTGTCGATCGCGGCTCTGAGGTCTTTACCAGTGACGGGGATGCCGTTACCGGGTCGACTGTCGTCGAGTTGACCCCTGTATGCCAGTTTGCGATCGCCATCAAAAACAAAAAAGTCGGGTGTGCAGGCGGCGGTGTAAGCCTTGGCCATCGCTTGCGTTTCGTCGTAGCAATAGGGAAAAGTGAAATCCAACGCGATCGCCATGGCCTTTAAATGCTCGGGGGCATCTTGAGGATGGGTTTGAATGCTGTTGGCGCTAATAGCCAAAATCCCCACATTCTTAGCACGATAGTCATGGCCCAGTCGAGCGAGTTCGTCCTGCACGTGCTTCACAAAAGGACAATGTTCGCAAATGAACATCATCAACAGCACTGATTTGTCTGCGAAAGTCGCCAGGGAAACCGTTTCTCCCGAAACCACATCTGGTAGCGCAAAGTCAGGAGCCGGTGTGCCTAGCTCCAGCATGGTCGAGCTAACCATAACCATAGTGACGTTCCTCGTGGGGGCTTGACAGTGATTTCATCCTACCAATTTCGCGCTGCACGCAAAGCGGTATGGCTAGGTGAGGGCACCGTTGCTTTTGCGGGAGCAGGCTGTGAGACATGGCCGCCACAGTGATTAAGGCCTTGAATGCTTGAAGCATGTAGGCGCCTCACAACTGCGGCTCCGACTGCTCTGTCAGTGCTGATCAGGATGCTGCTGTAGAGCCGTGATCTGAAGTGCTGATGCGTATTCCGTACGTTAGCTCAATTGAGTGCATAAACTTGGCCATCAAATAAAATGCGCGTAATGCCCTTAGCCTGCAAGTACCCTTGAGTCTTGTTGAGCATGACCCCATCGGGAACTTTGATAATGCGCTGGTTGCGACGAGCAAATCGCCGAGCTACGCGATGGTTGTCAAACACCGGTAACGTTTTGGCCTGCTGTTCTTCAGAAGGAATCAGACCCAATTCCGCAAAATCTTTCAGCGGACAGGTAATCAACTCTGCCAAGCGATCGACCACTAGATAGCAAGGCTTTTGAATCGCTAAGTCTTCAAAGGATAAGAGATCAAGCTCTTTCTGATTAGAAGGCTGAGTGATCCTCTCTCCAAGCTCTTCGGCTGCATCATCCCAGTCCTCCTCGGCTTCTTCGTCATCCCAGTCGTCCTCGTCGTCTGCATCCTCGTCATAGGCTTCGTCGATATCCTCTGAAACCCAAGCCGCAGCATCACCGCTAGCGACTTCTGGGACGCGATCGGCTCTTTTAATCAGTTTCTTCGAATCGTGAGGGACGCTAGCAGCGCTACTAGCGGCATCCTCCACAGTCTCGATTTCAGCAGTGGCGTCGCCTGCCGCGATAGATTCCTCAGGATCTGTGTCCTCTGAGGCTGGCTCAACCTTAGGTTGGTCAGTGACTTGCTTGGGGGCTGCTGTTTGAGGGGCGTTCGACTCCACATCTGTCTCTAGTTTCTCTTCACTGTCAGCCCCTGAAACATCTGTGTTTGCGCTATCGGCGATCGCCAACTGGTCAGAAAGCGTAAACTTCCCCCGCTCGCCACCTCGCTTCCACTTCATCAATTGGCTATAGTCCTTCTCCGATAGCAGCTGCTTCAGGACGCGGCTAACCGTACTGCTGCTAACGCCAAACTTGTTTGCCAAAGTTGAAGTTGTTTCTCCCGGCTGGCAGTAAATTGCGGCGATTTGTTGCTTGTCCGAATCTGAAAGTTTACGAGGTGCCATGCGGGAATACGTCGCGCCTATTTCGTAATTGCCTATCTATATTACTGCCCCGTAGCCGTTCGCGAAAAACCTCCTGGGGGTCAGCCCAATGCCGAACAAAGCAATCTGATTGCTGTTCTCTCTGGTTTCTCGACGGTGCCTACCCGTTGCTGTTTGCAGAGGGTAACCCGGTAGATGATGACGGGTTAGAGGGATGTATCGACTATGCAGCAACAATCCAGCGGAATTGCAGAGGGTCTTGTCCCCATAGCCTTAAAGGTCTCTTGAATCATGCTGTCTCGACCTCGCCGGAGCAAACCTATTTTGTTATGAACTCTCAAGCAACAACCGCAACACCACCCCAAAATTCAAGATAAGCTTAAGGACTCATAAGATTTCGCGTTCAGCGCTTCTACAAATTTTAGATATGGAATTGGCCAACAGAATTACCAAAGTCAGTCCCTCGATGACCCTCGCAATTTCAGCAAAAGCTAAAGCAATGAAGGCAGAGGGCATCGATGTCTGCAGTTTTAGCGCTGGGGAACCGGATTTTGAAACCCCTGACCACATTAAAGAAGCCGCCAAACGAGCGCTAGATGAAGGTAAAACTCGTTATGGCCCAGCGGCCGGAGAATGGCCCCTGAGAGAGGCGATCGCTCAGAAACTTCAGCAAGATAACGGTTTAGACTACCAAGCAGAAAACATCATCGTCACGAATGGTGGGAAACATTCTCTCTACGAACTTATGATGGTGAGCCTCAATCCTGGTGATGAAGTTATCATCCCGGCTCCCTATTGGGTCAGCTATCCCGAAATGGTCACGCTTGCTGGGGGCATTCCCATCATTGTGCAAACGACTGCAGAAAATGGATACAAGCTCACGCCTGAGCAGTTGCAGCAAGCAATTACCCCAAAGACAAAGCTATTCGTTTTGAATTCACCTTCAAATCCCACCGGCAGCGTATATACGCCAACCGAGATTCGCCGCCTAGCTGAGGTGATCGTCGCTGCCGATATCTATGTGGTCTCTGACGAAATCTACGAAAAAATTCTCTACGGTGATGCTACACATCTCAGCATCGGAGCTGTTGGGCCAGAGATCTTTGAACGCACCATTATTAGCAACGGGTTTGCCAAAGCCTATGCCATGACAGGATGGCGGATTGGTTATCTGGCTGCTCCTCAACCTATAATCGCTGCGATGAACGTTCTGCAGAGTCAAAGCACTTCAAACGTGTGTACTTTCGCTCAATATGGCGCGATCGCTGCTCTCAAGGCCCCTCAAACCTGCGTTGAAGACATGCGAACAGCATTTCAAAAAAGAAGAGACTACATCTTTGATCGGGTCAACGCTATTTCTGGCCTCAGTGCCCTCAAACCCGATGGAGCTTTTTACCTATATGCCAGCATCCAAGACTTGGGCTGGCCCTCTGTCGAGTTTTGCAGTGCGCTACTTGAGCAAAAATATGTTGCCACCATACCGGGCAAAGCTTTCGGCAAAGACGGAACGATTCGCATCTCCTACGCCAACAGCTTAGAAGCAATTCAGACAGGGATGGACAGACTAGAAGTGTTTGTCCAAAACCTTTACCAATCTCCAAACTAAATTATTGCTACGCCCTCAACCCCTTACCTACTGGTACATCCAGCGAATCCCCTTGTCCCCTTATTTTCCCATTGACACTTATCTGTGGTGCGGCTATAGTAGTAAAGCGCTGAAGGGAAGCCG
>ERZ1740058.263-NODE-263-length-44930-cov-12.972011_pt1 | contig 44930 bp, 38 predicted proteins | sample MGYA00581745_ERZ1740058 | MGnify/ENA primary metagenome ERZ1740058 (study PRJEB43018, sample SAMN04849742) | marine metagenome | isolation source: floating plastic debris | place: Pacific Ocean | collected 2008-08-30 | study: EMG produced TPA metagenomics... | reverse complement strand
ATATTCTCATCCGCCCAGCTTAGTGGGTAAACTCTTTTCTGGAGATCTCCTTAGTCCTCAAGACTCTCTTTGGACCGCCCATCAGGAAATGCAAACGCGAAGAGTTGGACGTTTGGTCGTGTCCTGGAACTGGGGAAGAGGCTTGGGGATTGTTACTCAAACTAGCCTACTACGAGTATTTGACCCGATGGAAATGTATGGAGTCATTGAAAATCTACAGCAGACTATTCATCAAATGGAGGCTAAACAGGCAAAATCTTCCTCTCACACCTCTTCTCTGCAACTAAATTCTCAGGTAGCAAATCTAGCTCGAAGGACCTCATTAGAGGATGAGAGCACTCCCGTGCAATCAAAATCTATTGTTGAGGCTCCTGAAAGGTTCTCGTCCTCTCTAAACCATATCTATAGCGACCTGAAGCAAATAGTAGAAAATTCGAATCTGTCCTCAAATCAGCAGAAAACACAACTTAAATCATTGCTCGATAGGCTGAAGCAACTTCAAGACATTCTAAATTAAGCACAATCCTTAAACTGTCCTGGTATTCAGAATTTTGCCGCAGGGTTCACAGAGGCTAGAAAACTCCAGTGTGTGATAGAAACCGTAAAGCGATCGCACAAAACCGATTGCAAGCACTAAGGCAATCTACGGGTGCCCCCTAACGGTGGGCGGAAGTTGTCCTACAGGAATCGTGAGGGTCGTCTTGCAGAATAGAGTAGTCCTTAACCAAGGGCGTTACGGCTCCACTTCAATGACAACGTTGCTGATATGGGTAATTAAGGTACGGCCATCAGCGGGCATGATTTTGACATATCCACTAGAAATGCAATATTCCACCGCTGTTGACGCTAGCGTTTGGCTCGGAGAAATCAGCGTTACCTTGACGTTTTCTAGATAATTGGTTGCATAGTGCTGGACGGTAGGCATGAGCAATTTACCTCATTATTCAGACAATATTGTGAAAGCCACCAAGGTTGCTTTGAACCGCCTGATACCAGGAGTGAAAACTAATAAGCAGCCTTTTGAGCAAATAAGCGTGATTTTTTTATAAAGTAATGACCTGATCGGGAAGATTGCCGCTTAATGCGGTGTACAAATCTGGGAAACAGCCCACGGTTACACCTTCCACGATATCTTTGACGGTGCACTTCCCCGGTTCTTTGCGTCCGGTTCCATCAGAACTGCACCAGCGCGGTTCCCCCTCTGCCAGGTTCCGTTCCAGGGCACATAGATCGCACATCATTAGCAGAATATTTTGCTCTCTGGCCACCTTTGCTAGACGTTCTCCAATGGGATCGCCTTTTCGCAAAACAAAGCAGTTGTCATCGAAGAAAAACATCCCCACAACCTCAACACCATGTACACCAACTTCTAACTGCGGCAGAATCATTTGCCCTAATTTGTAAGTGCCACCGCGAGGATGAGTAAAAACATAGGCAACTTTCATGATCCTCCTGATCTAAATCTGTTGTTTGTTGATGATTGAATGCTGTATTTTTTCCTGAAATTCTGACAGCGTTAATGAGCCGAGTTCTCCCGATTGGCGGGTTCGCACACTCAGGGTTTGGTTTTCCACTTCCCGTTTTCCGATGACTACGACAATAGGAATTTTTTCCAATTCTGCGGTGCGAATCTGTTTCCCCAAGCGATCTCCACTATGATCTGTCTCAATTCGATAGCCCAGTTGTTTAAGCTGCCGGGCGATCGCAGTTACATAACTTCGCTGTTCATCACTCACGGACAGCAGCCTTACCTGCACCGGAGCTAGCCACAGCGGGAAATCCCCCGCATAGTTTTCCACCAGGATGCCGAAGAATCGCTCCAGGGAGCCGAAGATGGCCCGGTGAATCATAATCGGCCGCTGCCGAGAACCATCCGCTGCGATGTAGTGCATATCAAACCGCTCGGGCAGGTTAAAGTCTACCTGCACGGTAGAGCACTGCCACATCCGACCAATGGCGTCCTGAATCTTAATATCGATTTTTGGACCGTAAAAGGCACCGCCCCCCTCATCAATCACATAGGGCCATCCCTTGAGCTCAAGCGCTTTTTGCAAAGCCGCAGTCGCCAGTTCCCAAATGTCGTCGCTGCCCACAGACTTGGTGGGACGGGTCGACAGATTCACCTCATAGTTGGTAAAGCCAAAGTCCGACAGAATCTGTTCGGTCAGGTTCAACACTCCCAGAATCTCTTCTGTTACCTGCTCTGGCAGGCAGAATATGTGAGAATCATCCTGAGTAAACCCGCGTACTCGCATCAGCCCGTGAAGTGTCCCAGAGCGCTCATAGCGATATACCGTGCCCAGTTCGGCCCAGCGAATCGGCAGTTCCCGGTGAGAATGGAGCCGATTCTGATAGATCAGCACATGAAAAGGACAGTTCATCGGTCTAAGCTGATATTGTTGCGTCTCCACAGATATCTGCTCAAACATGCTCTCCTTGTAAAAGTCGAGGTGCCCAGAGGTTTGCCAGAGGTCGCTATTGGCAATGTGGGGAGTGTAAAGCAGCTCATACCCATTTTGTAGGTGGATCTGACGCCAGTAGTCTTCGATCACCAGGCGCATGCGTGAGCCCTTGGGATGCCAGAACACCAGCCCACCGCCAGCGGCTTCTTGGATGCTAAATAGATCCAATGCCTGCCCCAATTTTCGATGGTCGCGACGTTTGGCTTCCTCTTTCTGTGTCTCATAAGCCTGAAGTTGCTCTGGGGTTTCCCAGGCAGTACCGTAGATGCGCTGGAGTTGTGGCTGGCTTTCATCGCCTTGCCAGTAGGCTCCAGCCACACTTTCTAGAGCCAAGGCTTTAGGGGGCAGGTCGCCAGTGCGGTTTAGGTGAGGACCGGTGCTCAAATTCCACCAGCAGGGAGTCACGGTACCAGAGTTAGGAACGGTGGCCAGTGGCTGATTCAGTAGAGAAGGCTCCGCAGTGACTGGCAGCGGGTCAGGACAACCGATGTAGTAGCGGTTAATGGGCTCATTGACGGGAATGCTGTCGAGAATTTCTAGCTTATAGGGTTCGTTCAGTTGCTCAATTTCAGCCCGGATGTCATCCCGTGCCACGGTTTCGCGAATAATCGGTAGATTTGCCCGAATAATGCGCCGCATTTCGCCTTCGATGCGCTTCAGATCTTCAGGCGTAAAGGGTGCAGCTCGGTCAAAGTCATAGTAAAAGCCGGTGTCAGTGAGGGTGCTAAGGGTGACCTTAGTCTCTGGGAATAAGGTTTGCACCGCCATGGCCAATATGTGAGCACAGGTATGACGCAGCCGCACCACTTGCTCTAAATCACTAGCCGATGAGTTGGTTGCAGACTGCGGACGAGAGACTTGACTGACCATGAAAAATCAAAATTAGAATGATTATCATTCTCAATTTATCATGACGTTAGAGAATTGAGTGCTTTTGCAAGCAGTGCAGTTCCTCAACTTCCATCACAAAAGTTAAGTTGACAGTCCCGTATTCAGGGCTGCGTTGTCTCGAAAAGCAGGTCTAAAGAACAATGCGTGTCAGGTACGATACGTCTGTGCAAAAGACACTACAAAGTAAGTCATGAACCCGGCACCCACCAAACATCAAATTTCTTTAGAGTTTCGAACCAAACTGCAAATTTCCATAGTGGCTAAGCTAGGAGCACGACTGCTCTACTAGCCCCTCAAGACTCATGGTTAAACTACAGCAAACCTGGGACAACAGCTATTTCTACACCAGCAGCGAGGATCCTCGCATTGCGGTGACTGTAGAAGACGTGAAGCACGCGATCGCGAGCCTCGCTGACCTTTGCACCCCTTTGACTCAATACGTTGAAATCGCGGAAACCCTACCTGCCGAACAATTTGATCATGTGCTGACTCAAGTCAGCACAGCGCATCAGCAGCGCACCGAAATTACCAAACAGCTGAGCAACCTTCAGACTTTTATCACGTCTATCCTCAGCGTCAATTCGCGTGATGTTAAGGCCAGCGAATGGAAACCCACACTGCAACAGCTCCGCGCCGAAATCAGTCAGGTCACCAAAGCCTTGGACGTCTTTCTCGTGCGAGTGAGTGATGACTTTATCCAACAGCTGATTGCCGACCCCGTGCTCGAAGAGCTCAGCTTTTCCCTACAGCACCAACGCCAGCTCAAAGATCAGCTGCTGAGCGTGGCGGCAGAGAAATTAGTGACGGGGTTGGCCGTGAATGGGCTACGGTCCTGGGGCAACCTCTACACCGAACTTGCTGGGACCTTGCAATGCACGGTTGGGGGCAACACCCTCGGATTGGCCCAAGCGTCTAATTTGCTGAGTTCGCCTGATCGAGACGTGCGATCGCGCGCCTGGCACGGCGTGAAAGCCGCCTGGGAAAGCCGAGCCGAGACAGTGGCAACCATTCTCAATGCTATTAATGGCTGGCGCTGGGAAGAAACTAAGCAGCGAGGCGGCCAGCGGACCTTACACTACCTCGATAAAAGCTGCCATCGAAGCCGGATTGATCGCGCCACGCTGGACGCTTTAATGGCAACTACTTATCAGCGGCGCGCTATCGGACAGCGGGCTTTGCAAGTGAAGGCCAAGTTACTCAACATCCCGACGATGGCTCCCTGGGATGTGTCTGCTCCAGCCCCAGTCGAGGGTCAGGCCGAGCGGTTTTCTTTTGAAGCTGCCATTGAATTGATTGCCCAAGCCTTTCGACGGTTTACCCCAGCCATGGGCGACTTTGCCGTGATGATGGCTGAAAACGGCTGGATTGACGCTAAGTCCACCCCCAACCGCTCCACTGGAGCCTACTGTACGGGGTTCGCCGAACCTCGGGAACCGCGCATTTTTATGACTTTTGAGGGCAGCATGCAAAACCTGCTGACCTTGGCCCATGAGCTGGGTCATGCTTGGCATAGTTGGGTGATGCGCGACCTCCCTTTTTACAAGACCTTTTATTCCATGACCCTGGCCGAAACCGCGAGTATCTTTGCCGAGACTTTAGTCCGAGATGCCCTGCTCACCCAGGCCAGCACGCCTGAACAAAAGTTAGCCATTGCGTGGGTTGACGGCACGGCTGCCACGGTATTTTTGCTCAACATTCCCGCTCGGTTCACCTTTGAACAAAAGCTGGTAGAGGCCCGCAAACAGGGATTTGTGGTCGCCGATACGCTTAAGACCATGATGCGCGATAGCTGGCAGCATTGGTATGAGGACAGCTTGGCCAGCTATGACGAAATGTTTTGGGCCAGCAAGCTACATTTCTCGATGACGGAGCTGAGCTTTTACAACTATCCCTATCTGTTTGGCTATCTGTTTAGTCTCGGTATCTACGCTCAGAAAGACCGCTACGGTGAGGCCTTCAACGAGCTGTATACGACCCTACTGCGCGATACTAGCAGCATGACCGCTGAAGATTTGGTGCAGCGTCACCTACAGCAAGATATCCGCCAGCCCGAATTCTGGCAGGCGAGCCTAGATATTGTTGATCAAGCCGTGAGTCGATTAGAAGCCCTGGCAACTGGCAGGGGGGATGGGGCTAATTGATAAAATTATCCTGCCCACTGCGAAAGCCAAAACCGACTGTCAAGTTGTCCACGTCGCGCGCGATGTGCTGAACGCCCTGGCAGCCGAGAATTCCTACCTAGCAGAACCATGCTGAGCGGCGTCAGCGGAAGGTTACCCGCAGTGCCGATGCATGCCGACTGTCAAGAGTTCTGGGTTGCTTGTATAAACTGGGTTAGCTCATCCCGATGTTGTTCGGCGAACATCTGCCAAGTTGTTGGAGGCCGCCCCGTAATTGAATCAAAGTTGTCAAACGTCGCATCCGCATGAGGAATTGCGCCTTCGCCATTGAGCTTAAATTGGGTATACACGCAGGTCATGTAGGCCGGATCAGCGCCTGCAGCCAGGGCATTTTTCAAAAACTCTTCGGGTGGGCGGGCCTCAGCGTGAATCGGTTGTCCGGTAACCTGGCTTAAGATCGCGGCCACCTCATCAAATGTTTGGGCATCGTAGCCCAGCGGAATCGTTTGCCCCGCATATTTTTCCGGTTCTCGTAGGGCGTGTGCCGCTACCAATGCCAAATCATTACAGTCAATCCAACTCCACCGCGCGTTGCCCACGTATTGCCGAATGATATTGCCATCGAGCCAGCGATAGCCGGGGCCGGTAATGTTTTGCATAAACGCTTCGGGGCGCAGGTGGACAAAACTAAAGCCTTGCTGCTCGATATAGGCTTCCACCATTTGGTGCCAACCCCAGTGGGCGACTTCATTGGTAGGCGCCGTGGATGCACCGATGTGGACAATGTGATTCACGCCGGCAACTTTGGCGGCATCGAGAAAACGCTTGCTCTGACGCAGCATATCGACGCTGTAGCCGGTCAATAGGAGAGCGCGATCGCTCCCTTGCAGAGCTGGTTTCAAGGTATGCGGCTGCTCCAGATCCAGAATCACGGTGTCGATACCTCTGGCTTGCAATGCCTGGGCTTTTTCTGCCGAACGGACAGCGGCAATGGGCTGGCTATCACCAGCAAGCTGAAGCTGTCTCAGCGTTTCGCTGCCGACTTTGCCTGTTGCACCTAGGACGAGAATTTTAGGTAGGTTGTTCATGATATTCGGGGGAGGAAATTAAGGTTAACGGGTGTTCGTGACGGTAAAAGCACTACTCAAAATCGGTCGCCAGTCCAACTGATTCCCAAGCATCTAGTTCTTGAGTTAGGTCGGTAATCTTTTGACGAAACTTGCTGTAAGCGTATTTGCCCAACACTAGGCGCAGGGGAGGATTCTCGGCTTCAACCATGTGAATGATGGCGTTGGCCGCCTTCGCTGGGTCGCCGGGCTGTTGACCTTCAATCTGGTTGAGGAAGTTGAGGAATTTGCCGACGGTGGGTTCATAGACGGCCATGGGAGCTTCAACGCGATCAAGGGAGCGGCCAATAAACTCAGTGCGGAAAGGACCGGGCTCGACTAACGTCACATTGATGCCGAAGGGTGCAACTTCACCCCGGAGGGCTTCGGAAACCCCTTCAAGGGCAAACTTGGCACCGCCATAGATAGAAAATCCCAGCTCGTTGGTAAACCCTGCGATCGCCGACATATTGACGATATGCCCACTTCCTTGAGCTCGCATGATCGGCAGTACCGCCCGCATAACGTGGATGGCGCCAAATAAATTGGTTTCAAAGTTGCGTCGAATTTGGTCGTCGCTGACTTCTTCCAAGGCCCCAATTAAGCCATAGCCGGCGTTATTCACCACCACATCAATTTGGCCAAAGGCCGCTTGAGCCTCCTGCATTGCGGCTTGGACTTGCTGCGGATTCGTCACGTCAAGGGCGATCGCGCGGCTGGTGTCAGGATATTGGTTAACCAGTGTCGCTAACGTTTCAGGTCTACGGGCGGTGGCGATCAGGCGATCACCATGGGCCAAAACAGCCTCGGCCAACGCCCGACCAAAACCGCTAGAACTACCGGTAATCAGCCAAGTTCGGAGTGTCATGGTTTGATTTTCAACTCAATGACCTCAGCATAATCTTTGCGTTTGATTTGAAAAATAGGCTAATCTTCAAAACACCTGTGCATTAAACGCACAAATCAGAATAGGCAAATTGAGGGGGCAGACATGGCGGAGCGAGAGCGGCTCGATAGCCTGATGATTTTTGTTCAGGCGGCCAAGCAGCGCAATTTTTCCGCCGCTGCCCGCCAGCTTGGGATGTCGCCGTCAGCCGTCAGTCGGGCCGTACAGCGATTGGAGGAACGCCTCGAAACGCGACTGCTCAATCGCACCACGCGCAGCCTATCCCTGACGGATGATGGGGCAAGGTTTTATGCCTCCGGGCAACAGATTTTGAGCGATTTAGAAGAAGCTGAACTGTCGCTGCGGCGATCGCAGTCCACCCCCAGCGGCGTGTTACGGATTAATCTCATTCCATCTATGGCGCGCATGCATATCATGCCGGCGCTGCCTCAATTTATGGCGCAGTATCCCGAGCTTAAGTTGAACATTTCTTTGAGCGATCGCCGCGTTGACCTGATTGAAGAGGGTGTTGATGCGGTTGTACGGGTGGGCAGCAGTCCCGATAGTAATCTAAAGATGCACATACTCGGCACGGCTAACGACGTGGTTTGTGCCTCGCCTGATTACTTGGCGAAATATGGCATCCCCCGAACTCCCGAAGAACTGAAACAGCATCAATGCATTAGTCACATCATTCCGCAAACAGGTCGAGTGCGAGACTGGCGCTTTCAGCAAGATGGGCAGGCCATGACCGTCGATGTGGCTGGAACGTTGACCATTGACCATGCCGAAACTGCAACCGCTGCGGCGATTGCCGGGGCTGGCATTATCCAGCTTTATAACTTTGTCGTGGGGGATGCGATCGCTGCCGGTCAGTTAGTTCCGCTCTTAGAAAACTACGCCCCTCCGGGTGTCCCCATTGCCGTTATCTATGCGCAGAAACGATATCTTTCGGCGAAGGTGAAAGTCTTTTTAGAATTCATGCAGGCGCTGATGGCAGAGTTGAAGCACACTCACGTAATCGATTAGCGATCGCACCTAACATTGCGTCGGTATAGACGGAGTCAAGCAATCGCCTGCAGCGGTTCACCGCCGATGCGTCCCATGAATTGCGCAATCCTCTAGCCGCTATTCTCAGCAATGCTCAGGTGGCCCTGATTCCCAATATTGAGGCCAGTTCTCAGACAGACTGCGTCAGCGAAATTGAGACTGCAGCCAAGGCCATGAGCGGCCTGATCGACAACCTTTTGTTTCTGGCCCGCCATGAAGGCCCGATTGCCGGTGCGGCTCTAAACCAGCGAACTAGCGCGCAGGAGCTGCTGATGCCCTTGGTTCACTACGGCATAGCCCAAGCCAATCAGCAGCATCGCACGTTTGTTCACGACATCCCATTACGTATCGTCATGATTAAAGCTGACCCCCAGCTTCTGCGTCGGGCACTGACTAATCTTTTAGACAATGCCTTCAAGTATACGAAGGAAAACGGTACGGTTCAGCTTCGTCTGGTCATTCAAGCTCAATCCATTCTGATTCAGATTAAAGACGACGGTGCTGGCATTCCAGCCGCTGATCTGCCCCGTATTTTTGAACGCTTTTATCGGGTTGACACGGCGCGATCGCGCCATACAGGGGGATTTGGACTGGGTCTCTCAATTGCTCAACAAATCGTCCGTGCCCACAACGGGCAAATTACATCAGCGAGCACCGTCGGCCCGGGCAGCCTTTTTCAAGTTCAACTTCCCCTGCATAAATAAAAGGTGATCTTTGGGAGGCAAATACCCAGACAATTGGCTGCGGTTAGGTTGGATCTAGCGCCTTTATCAACACCAACGGCATAATTTTCCAGGAAATTCTGTCGCTTGACTCAATTGTAGAATGCTGTTCCCGACAGGCAGCAGCATTTTCGAGACTAGGTTTCCTAAATCAATAGCACAAGCTTGAGGGCTTTGATGATGTCTAACAGTTACTGTATGACGCTCTCAAAGAGGAGCTGATCAAGCCAAAGTGCCGGCTCAGATCCCTATTCCCCATACTTAACGGTCAAAAGTGACAGATAACACCCTGCTTTCCTAGAGTTATACGTCAAAAATTGTAGATAAGTTCTATGGGTGAGGGTGTTATCGCCCAAAAATGACGGATAAGATCCGGAAACGTAGATCTTATCTACCAGATCTGACGCTGAATAGATAGTTAGGTATCAATCACGCCAATGGAATCGCTTTTTTTTCTAGCCCTGGTAGCAATTGCGGCATTTGTCGCACTCATCTTCTTTAAGGGCAAAGCCGGTTCAACGAAAAGCAGCTTTCGGTATGCACAGAGAAAGCAATTGCTTTCACCTGCCGAAGTGTCTTTTTACTCCGTACTTTGCCAAGCCGCCGGTAATGAAAATACGGTGTTGGCAAAGGTGCGGTTGGCCGACGTATTAACTCCCCAAAAAGGCTATCAGCGATCTGATTGGCAAAAAGCGTTCAATCGTATTTCCGCAAAACACTTCGATTTTTTGCTGTGTGAAAAATCTACTTTGAAGCCTGTCTTAGCCATTGAGCTAGATGATTCTTCCCACAACAATAAAAAAGCGAAGGCCAGCGACGCTGTAAAAAACGAAGCATGTAAAACGGCAAATCTGCGTTTGGTCAGAATAAAAGCCCAACGTACATATTCCGTTTCGGCTATTCAGCAATCCCTAGCAAATGAAAATTTCGCCCACAAAGGCCAAGATACCTAACACGTCGTTGCAGTTGAACCACTTTCCGGTGCGCTCGTTCCTCGCTTCACTCCAAGCGGTCAACTGAACTTCGCGTTAGCTGGCTCCACAGAGTTATTGCACCCGTCCTCGAATATTTTCAGTGAGTTTGAAAACATTCGGCAGGCTTTCTGGTGCGATATGTAAACATCAATATCTGTCTATTTCTGAGAAATTCCTGCGATACCATCTGCCGTCAACCGTAAGTGAACGGTAGTGCCTGGGCGCTCAAAAAGCTTTGCTCAGTCACTTGGTTCCACTGCATCAGAACTTGACGAGCTGATAGGAATGAATCGATAGTTCGCTGCATTAATTCATCACCGCCGGAGCGCATTTCAGCAATAACTTCACCAGATGCACTTCCTAGCCCTTTTAACACGTCCGGCAGTAACTGCCGCACTGCACATTGTGTTCATTGATCAATGTCTGAAGGGCCCTGGCATTGCCAGCATTGGCTGCCGCAAAGCCCTGCTCATAGCTCGTACCTCGATAATGGCCTTTTTACTTGGCGTCGATATTGTATTTTGAACCGAAGTTTGTCCCACGGCGCTACAGCTTACCGTGAGCATAAGCGGCATAACCGCCAAAAAATGCGATTGTTTCATCACGATAATGTCCTGTTTGGGTAGCGATAACGGTCTTATGCTTTGACTGTTTCGCTTCAAAACGCGCTGGCCGTTGGTCGGACAATAATTTCATTGACGTCAACATCATCGGGTTGGGATACGGCGTACAAAACAGCTCTAGCGATCGCGTCTGGGCTGAGCGAAATTTTGCGAAATTCCTGCAAAGCCCCTTTCGCCGACTCGTCTGTAATGTCTGAGCCTAGCTCCGTCTCGACGACACCCGGAGAGATTGTGGTGACGCGAATGTTTTGCGATTCCTGGCGCAGTCCCTCAGAGATGGCCCAAACCGCATACTTCGTAGCGCAGTAGACGGCTCCCGTCGGGACGACCACATGAGCGCCAATGGATGCCGTATTAATGAACTGCCCACCGCCCTGCGCCTCCATGATGGGTAAGCCCGCCGCAATGCCATTGAGCACACCCCGAATATTGACATCAATCATGGTGTCCCATTCGTCAACCTTCAAGGCATTCAGAGGCGACAGTGGCATCACCCCCGCATTGTTAAAAATCACATCAACGCGCCCAAACTGCTCCTTGGCGAAGCGAATGAACGCTTTCATATCGTCACGGTTGGCCACGTCCACGGCCTTGTATTCGGCTGTCCAGCCCTGCCTGCGAATGGCTTCAACAATCGCTGCTAGCTGTTGGATTCGTCTTGCTCCTAAAACCACCTTTGCCCCGTTCTGGGCGAGTAGCTTGGCGCTAGCGGCTCCAATACCGCTGCTCGCGCCCGTAATTGCAATCACTTTGTTTTCCACTTTTGACATAATGCTTTGCTTTGGTGTTGAAACTGATCGGAATTAAAGAAACCGGTCATCGGAGACTGCAATGCTCTGGCCATTAACCCAGCGATGGCCTTCAGTGAGGAAAGAAGCGATCGCGCCAGGCGCTGAAACGCTTGCCCTAACTGGTCTTTCGCCTAGCTCTTTCGCTGCATATCGGATTAACCCGTCAATCACCGCTTTGTCGCTAGCGTAGGCAGGGTTAATCCGGCGCCGGGCTCAGCGCACTAGGAGAGACTCGTGCGTATTGACGGCACCGGCTCCCGGTTCGGTTGCTCCACCAATCACGTAAATTTGGTTGCCGATCGCCCCTGCTGCAATACCGTGGCGTGGCGTTGGCATGTCTGGCACCGCAGCCCACTGGTCTACCGCCGGATCGTAAACCCACGCTTCAGCAATCACCGCTTGTTCGGGCACCCATTGCTCACCGCCAAAGACATACAGCTTGCCATCGACGACTGCAGCGGTGATGCCCCCAGCGGCTTGAGGAAGCGGGGCGAGGGTTTCCCAGCTTTCTGCTTTCGGGTCATAGACCTCAAGACTAGCGACATTAACGCTGGCATAGTCGCCATTCGGTTGTTCGGTAAACTGGCGTCCGCCGACCACATACATTTTTCCATCGATCACCGCCGCCGCGTGGCTATTGCGGGCGGTAGGAATAGCCGGAGCGGACGACCAGACTGCCGTGACCGGGTCGAAAACTAATACGCTAGCCGTATCGAAATGGTCGTTAAAGTTGGCCGCATCAGGCGTTCCTTTAAAGCGCCCGCCAACCACATAAATTTTTCCATCGATGACCACCGCCGTATGCTCACCGCGCGGTTGCGGCAAAGGGGTACTCTCGGCCCATTCTTCAGTATTAAAGTCGTAAACAAATACGCTGCTTTGGGCTTCCCAGTTAGGAAATCCTCCCACGAAACCGCCGATGCCATAAAGCTTGTCTTCAACCACAGCGACAGCAATATGATGCCGCGCTTCTGGTAGGGGGCTCAGCACAGTCCACATGTCCTGAGTAGCATCGTATTCCAGAAAATCATCGGCAACATTCTGCGCGCCTTCGAACAGGCCGCCAAGGGTGTAGATTCTGTCGTTTCTAACATCGGCATAAATTTCTTGTCTTTCGGCGGGGAGGGGCGACGCCTCTGTCCACTGCAAATCTGTCTGGGCAGCCGTTGCTGTGGTGACCAAGAGTCCGGATATTGCCGCAATGGCCATTTTTGTGACTTTGTTTTTCATGACTTTATTTCTTGTGGAAATCAGTAGTTCTGAATTTGCTTTTGCACCCGTTTGCCGGTATTTTTTCGAGATATTTTGATTTAGCGATGCTGTGTGATTAGCTTCTACGCGGTATCAAGTAGTTAAGTGAAACCAAAGTGGCGATCGCCAAAAACATACCGGCATAAAAGACGCCTCTAATTTCCCAGGCACCAAAGGCTAATCCACCTAATACTGGACCGATCGCTTGTCCCAAAGGTATGGCAATTGCCACCACAGCCATAAACCCGGCTCGATTGTGGTCGGGCGCTAATTCCGCCAGCAGCGCTTGGGTGGTGGGATAGACAATGCCGTGTGCAACGCCAAACAGAACGCTGGGAATTAACAAGATCCAGATGTGATCAATTGCCGGTGTAATAACCAATGCCAATGTGTAGATTGCGAAGGCGATTTTGATTAAATTCAGTTCAGAAAGCAATCGCGTTAACCATCCCAATTGCGATGAAGTGAAAGCAAAGAATACTGCCATACTTGCTAACAGGATGCCAATCTCAATTTCAGAAGCGCCGAGGGACGCTGCCACGGTGGGAATGTAAGTCAAATAAGCTCCAAATAAGAGAACGAAAAGCGTGACTACGATCAATAAAAGCTTGATGACTCGACCACGGCGAATGCTGCTCCAAATGCCTCTCAAATAAACTTGAAAATTGAAATCGGAATAGTGGTGTTGAGAGGGCAGGCGCAGCGATCGCCATAGCCAAATCCCCACGAGAAAGGCGACAAGGGGCAAGGCAAAAGCGTTACGCCATCCCATCGATGCCAATCCACCGCCCAGCAAAGGATAGACGGCCAAACTTAGCCCAATCGCGCTGGCATTGAACCCCATTGCTGCGGTCAACTGCTTCCCGGTATAGAGATCGCCAATCAGCGCCAGTGGCAGGGCCTCTAAGCTCGCTGCCCCAACCCCCTGCAGAAACCGCCAAGCCAACAGAGTGGGGAAACTGGGAGCGAAGGCACAGGCAACTCCCGCGGTTGCAAACAGAAACAGTGAGGGAACTAGAATCGTTTTACGACCAAAGCGATCGGCCAGGACTCCGCATATTGGCCCGCCAATGGCAATGGGGATAACAAACGCGGTCGTCACCCAACCAATCTGCTGGGGCGACAGGTTAAATTCACGAGCGATTCCCGGTAGGACAGGATTGATGCTCATGGTGCCTAGAATTTCCATCAGCGTAATACTGACAACAATCAGCAGACTCACGTCTCGATAAACCGGTTTAGTGCTGCTTACAGGATTTAGCTTTTGAGGCATTTGCATTTTTCTAAATCGCGTATTTAAGAACTTTTGAGATTACACAATACCGCCGTTGACTCGGAGAGTTTGACCGTTTATCCAACCGCCCTCGGGACCGACTAAAAATGCTACTGCGCTGGCAATATCATCGGGTTTTCCCAAGCGCTCTAGGGGAGATTTGTGAGCAAGATTTTCAATTAATTCGTCGGATTTACCTTGAAAAAATAAGTCCGTTGCTGTTGGTCCTGGAGCGATCGCATTAACGGTAATATTTCGTCCCCGCAGTTCCTTGGCCATAATATTGGTGAACATTTCTACCGCAATTTTTGACCCAGCATAGATGGCGTAACCCGGCATAGCTAGACCAATTACACTGGTTGAAAGATTCACAATATGACCGCCATTTCGTAAGCGTCGAGCTGCCTGTCGCAGCGTTAGAAATGTGCCTCGAGTGTTGACATCGAAAATCTGGTCGTACAGTTCATCGTCTGTATCGGCGATGTCAGTGGGTTGGGGAGCGATAACGCCCGCATTATTGACCAACACATCGACACCGCCATAGGTTTTTTCAGCTCGATTGAACAGTGATTCCACATCTTGGGCCTTAGAAACATCCCCGGGCACGGCGATCGCCTCTCCCCCTTGGTCACGAATTGCCTGCACCACCACTTCGGCTGGTTCTTGACTGTGGGCATAGTTGACTACTACAGCAAATCCGTCTGATGAGAGCCGTTTGGTGATCGCCGCGCCAATGCCTCGTGATGCCCCGGTAACAATGGCAGTTTTTTGAGTCGATAAATTCATCTTTCTATCCTTCAAAGCTTTTCTATTACGCAGCCTTTGGCTGCTAAATAAGATTTGAAAGAGCGTTTTTCTCAAAACAAATTTGAGACTACAGAGCGCTCTTTTAAGACATCGTGAGGAGGGCAACTTTCAGCCAGCAAAACGCAAGCGCTTATTTTTAGCTAACTCCGGCATATGGTTGCCTTATTCTTGCAATCCGCGCCTAACGTAGATTCATCTTAGGCAGCAAGAAGTGGGCATTGAATATCCAAAGCTGTCAGATGATTGCCCAATTCTCTCAACTTCAATCACCACCGGGAGGCAGTTCTCTGCGATAGGCTGATGAACAAATTAGGTAGCTGAGGTCAAGCATGGGAACTGAAACCATCCACCACAACGCGATGGTGCCACACGATGCCAAAGCAGATATCGCCAGCCGCTGTGCGGAACTGGCTGAACGAATTGCTCGGCATACCAAGGGCAAGGGCAACGGGGCTCACCCAACGGCGATCGCCCAGCTGAATCTCATACGGGATGACGCATCCACAGACATCTGCAGCGTTTACGAACCCGCCGTTGCCGTGGTTGTTCAGGGCAAGAAAGAGTTAATGCTAGGTGAGGATACTTATTGCTACGGAGCGGGCCAATATATCGTAGTCTCCGTCGATTTAGCCGTTAGAGGCTCCGTTATTGAGGGATCTTCAGAAAAGCCATACCTGTGCTTTCTGCTGGAACTGTCCCCTCTGCAGCTCTACGATATTTTGGACCAAATCCAAGCTGAGGCGAGTTCCCACGGCAGCACCGCCGAAAGCACCACCAGAGGTCTATTTGCCAGTGATGTCGATTTGCCGCTGCTAGACTGTGCCCTCAGACTGACTCAGCTTTTGGATACGCCGCACGATATTCCCTTTCTAGCGCCGATCATCATTCGCGAAATCTACTACCGTCTGCTGACCGGTGAGCAAGGCAAGTGGGTTCGTCAGATTGCCACATCCGGCAGCACCATGCAGCGCGTTGCTGAGGTGATCAAAATGATTAAGTCTGACTTTGCTCAATCGCTACGGATCGAAGAGTTAGCAGAGCGAGCCAATATGTCTGTCTCCTCGTTTCATCGCCATTTCAAGACGGTCACTTCAATGAGTCCACTGCAGTATCAAAAACACCTAAGACTAGTCGAAGCGCGTCGCCTGATGCTGACCGAGGACGCCGACGCCACCCACGCCGCCTATCAGGTGGGATACGAAAGCCCTTCGCAGTTCAGCCGCGAATACTCGCGCATGTTTGGCGCCCCGCCCATTCAGGATGTTCAGCGGTTACGGATAGCCTGAGCAGCCTCATCTGTTATGGTTCACATCCCAAAAGCGGCAAAGCGATTATGAGCATGCCATATAGTTCTGTCGCAAAAACAAAATTAGGATCGGTAGAGATATTTCCAGTGACCAGAATTTATTTATGCAACAAAGCCAGTAGATTTTGCCCGCAGGCTCTTGGGTGAAGCTGTTAGTCTCACCGAGTTGAGTCCTTCAAAACTTTCGCATGTTGGACTAGATGATTTAGTAGTTAAGGGTTAAATGACAGTTATGCCTGATTTTGCAACGCTAGGACTGTTTATTAGCGCGGCCTTTGTCCTTGCAGTAACGCCAGGGCCGGGAATCGTCTATGTAATGACACGAAGTCTAAAAGGCGGCAAATCTGAAGGGTTGGCCTCAGCGATGGGTACGTCTTTAGGAGGGCTATTCCATGTAGTTGCTGCCGCTTTAGGCATTTCAGTTATGCTGGCGACTTCGGCGATCGCCTTCAGCTTTGTCAAGTATTTGGGAGCAGCCTATTTGATTTTTCTAGGCATTAGAACAATTACAAGCCAAGACTTATTGGCGGATAAGGGCAAAATCTCTGTTGTCGGATATCGACAAGCATTTTTCCAAGGCATTACTGTCGAGGTCTTAAATCCTAAAACGGCGTTATTCTTTTTGGCGTTTATCCCGCAATTTGTTGATCCAGCCGGTGTTGTGTTTGTCCAGTTTCTAATATTGGGCTGTGTCTCTGTCGGGCTAAACACAATGGCAGATTTAGTCGTTATTGCATTGGCCGGTCCGATGGGTGAGCGCTTGCAAAAGAGTCCCCGGTTAAGAAGACGTCAACGGATAATGACCGGAGTCGGCTTAATTTCGCTGGGGGGATATGTAGCGTTTGCTGGTGCCGGAGATTCATAGAGTCGCAGCATTTGATGCGGACGCGACTTGCTCGACCGTCACTAATATTCGACCGTCACTAATATTCGATCGCCACCAAGGAGCTCAGGTAGCAATGTTTTGGGGCCAGTTGTCCCTTAAAACGTGACTATCGGCGATCCTGAGCATCACCGTCGAAAATGTTTCAGCCACCGTCCTGCGCTTGGCGCAGTGGCAGAATTCGATTAGGTCTAGCAAACACCCAAAATCGAGCCTTGGCCGCTGGTGATTCTGCAAACGACAACGCGGTATCTTCCAGAGTTTTGTCTGATACGGTAAATCGCTGATACTGCCGATAATGCTCCGCCCAGGACTCAACAATAAAGCACTCGGTAAAGCGGTTGGCGATCGCCGTATCCTGCCAGAGCTCCCACCGCATCGCTCCGTCCCGCTCCCGAGCCTGACGCAATTGATGCACCGACTCGACAAATGCTGGCAATGCTGGGGGGCAATGTCATATTCCAGCACAACAGATAATCGAGGGAGAAAATTCCCGAACCTAAAAACACCAACAGCAAAGCAATGGCTAAATACAGCAGAGAATTGTCGTAGGACTCACCGGGGGCATCGGGTGCGGCTTTGACAAAGGGAGTCCCGTGGATCAAATGAAGCGTTAACGCTATTCCCATTGCCCCGGCCAGACCAAGAGCTGCCAAGGGTGTCAAGAATCCAACCATTATGGCAACGCCACCGCCGAATATTGTGAATGCCCCCATGGCCTGCAATAAAGGCGGAAAACCCGACGACTGCTCCTCGCGATCCATCCAGTTCAGGGTTTTTTTTGATCATGAGCAGACTGTAGCTGATGAGGATCGCGCCCCAAATCAGCCGGAGGCCCAACAGAACCCACGCGATCGCTCCCCCGAGAAAAGCTGGCAGATATTGAGTCAAGTTTGGCACCAACATAAGCACGGATTCCTCGGCTAACGAATCACTTGAGCCACGTCATACAGACCATGCTCGTTGTTTGCGTAGTCTTGCCAGTAGCCCGTCTCTGAGTCAAACCCTGGCCGTTGAGCGATCGCCGCAAAATCTTCTGCACTTGCCCATTGTGCTAGCAGGGCAATCGTCGAGCCGTCTGTGCTGGGACACATCGTCGCCCACTGTAGCCCTGTGGACATTGTTAAGGCCCCCGGCATCATCTGACTCACCACCATCGCCAGCTCAGATTGGTCCTTGCCCGGTTTCATCTTGAACTGACTAAACTGGACAAAATCTCCCTGCTGGAATTGAGGAGACCCGGCTTTAGTCTCGGTATGCTGCACCTGGCAGGCAAAGGACTGGGCCGACTGACCCACTGGAATGCTCAAAACATGCTCTTTAGCATAGGATTCAAAACTGGTGAGGTCTTTGCCACTCCACTGCGACAGCGCAATGACCTGACTCTTATCCTGGGCTTTGAGAATGGCGGAGTCCTGGAATCCAGGAACGTCAGAGAACGTGGAGGCTTCCGCCTGGGAAACTGCTGATAGAATTTCTGATTGGGTTTCCGAATTGGTCGGATAGACGGTCACGACATTGACCACATCGGATGTTTTATCAAGAGAAATCGCCGCCTGAGCCGTTTGGGGCAGCCCTCCGAGCACACTCAAAACAGCCAGAATAACGACTGCAGCCCGAGTCAACTGGCGAGTCAACAATCTGAGCATGGTGATTTGACCTCTTGAACACAGTAGAATTTGAACCGTTGTCAAATTGATCTAAGAGCGCTCGATCGAATGAAAATAGCGTATTCAAAGTGGTCTGTTCTGGCTTGTCAATTCTTGTGATTCGAGAGTACATTCTTGTTCTCTACCGCATCTGCTGCCGATACCCTCTAGGCGAGATTCCTATCGTTTTGCGAAACTGGCGGACCAAACGACTGGATTAGACTTAATCAAAAACAGTGGAACCCTTACTGAACAGGGTTTTCAAGGATCTAACAAAACCAGTCTAAAGTCTTTACCAGATAAGCATTTGAGGTCATTTCACCCCCTTTATGACCGATAAGGTCTATTAAAGCGATGGCTGGCCACAATTTGCAGAAAACAGGCTATTATTTATTTAGCCAGCTAAATAAGTTGATTGGTACAGTATCGTGTCCACACCGGCGCAGTCCATGTCAGACACCATCAGTTACCTGATGGTAAAAGTTTGTAGAGCTCATCGCTGCCTAGCTGGAGCCTTACTAGCTGACTACGGCCTTCACGTTGGGCAAGAAGTGCTGTTGATGTATCTGTGGGAATATGACGGGCGACCTCAGTCTGAACTAGTAGATTTGATGGCGGTTGAACCACCAACGCTTACTAGAATGCTGAATCGTCTGGAAAAATCTGGTCTTTTAGAACGACACCGAGATCAGATCGATGCACGGGTTTGTCGTATCTATCTAACTGAGGCTGGCTGGGCGCTAAAGGAGCCGATTCAACGAATATGGCGAGAGTTGGAAGCTAGGACGATGGCCAATCTCGCGATTGAAGAACGGGTCCTACTGCGAAGATTGCTTATGCAAGTGCGCAGGAATTTAGAGTAATCAAGCCAGCCCACCAGTAGGTTAATTAGCAATGCTCCAGCATTTAATTAGCCAGCTAATTTCTTTATTTATTTAGCTGGCTAATTAAATAAAACTCTTAATTGATGAGGAGGTATTCGTAACTAGATCTCACTAATCTCGATAGCCTGCCCTCTGATCCGCAGGCGGTTATTTATTTAGCTGGCTAAGCAAATAAAACCCTTGATTGATGAGAGAGGTATTTTCAATTGGATCTCACTAATATTGATGCCCTGCCTTCTGACCTGCGGGCGGTTGCTGTGGTTCAACAAGCGATCGCAGGTCAAGTCATTTTTCAGCAGGGGGAAGCGGCAGCTTCGTTTTTTATTGTCAGAAATGGGCGCGTCAAGTTAGAGCGCTATACCGATGAAGGGCGTATGGTGACGCTGCAAGTAGCGCGGCCAGGTGAAGGGGTCGGTGTGGTTGGTCTGATTTCAGACACCTACTCCAGTGCTGCGATCGCGGAAGTGTCTTCCCAGCTCATCCGCTATCCTAAAACGGCCCTCATGAATGCATTGCCAAGACATCCAGCTTTGGCGGAAACCTTGTTGACCATGTTGTCGCAAATCATACATTCCTTAGAGATTCGCTTAGAACTGCGCGATATCCGAGCATCCCATCAGCGTGTGCTGAGATATCTGCGCTATCAAGTTCAGGACTCTGATCAGAACATCATCACCTTTGATCGTCCCCTCAAAGAGATTGCGACAGATTTGGGATTCACCCCTGAAACGCTCTCACGAGCCTTGACTCGGCTAGAGCAGGCGGGCGTGATTTCACGCCAGGATAGACAGATTGCCTTACATCCATCCTCAACAGCTTGATTTCGATCAAGGAACTGTACAGCTGATTAGGCTAAAATCTGCACGCTATCGACAGTAAAGACATTTAAGCAACCAGTCTAAATTGCCATCATCAGTGTGACTTTAGTCAAAATTCCTGCATAATCTCGGCGCATGCGGTTGAGCACTGTTGCCCCGGTTAGATTTCAGTTCATTAGGGAGCGTGATCGCCATGCCCCATGCCGCTGCCCCCCTTACCCCCATCACTCGCATGCCAGAGCTGACCCAGCTTAAAGGCTGGCTAGCCGATGGCGCACTGCAGTCAATCGGGTGGCGTGTGGAACATGTCGTGCTGCCCCCCGATGCGATCGTGCTGCCCCCGCTCGCAGACCATACTCTGGGCTTTTGGCTCCGGGCTCAAGGCGATTGCTGCCTCCGGTTTGCCGGACAAGCCGAGGCGCAAGGCCCATGGGAAAATCACTTTTTTCTGTTGCCGCAAGGCATCCCATCTGAATTGGCCTGGAATGGCCAAGCCGAAGCCGTGCTGGTGAGTCTGAGTCCGGCGGTGCTACAGCAGACGCTCCTGCAGATAGACTGCCTGCCTCCCGAACAGCTGGCGTTAAAGCCACTGCTGCTGGCCCAAGACAAACAAATCACTCGATTCATCGCCTGCCTGCTGAGTGAAATTCGCACTGGGGACTGGGGGAGTTCTCTCTGTGGTGCATCCTTGATGACGAGTTTCGCGGTGCATCTGCTGCGTCACTACTGCACTACCCCGATTCAGATTCATTCCACCAACGGCGGCCTGTCGCGCGATCGCCTGCGTCAAGCCCTAGAGGTGATCCACGCTTCCCTTGATCAGCCTCTCCGGTTGGATCAAATTGCCAACGCCCTGGGGCTCGATGTGTATTACTTCAGTCGCTTGTTTCACCAATCGATGGGGGTGACCCCCTATCAATATGTGCTGCGGCAGCGGGTAGAAAAAGCCAAAAAACTGCTGAGAAATCGTCAGCTGAGCATTACTGAAATTGCCCTAGAGTGCGGATTTACGAGTTCCAGTCACCTAGCCCGTCGCTTTCGCAAGCTGGTGGGGGTATCGCCCAAAGCCTATAGACAGCAGGTGAGATAATGCTAGTGAGAAATTCTCAGCTTTCTCATTTTGCCGTTAAGAGCGACTCACTTAGCTATCAGAAACGTCTTACCCTAGCCCCTGATGATAGGACTCAAGTTGATTTGTTGATTGAGTCTTAACGGAGCTGAAATCATGATAAGACTTGGCCTGATGTTAACGGCTTTGGCCTCTACCTTTGCCATCACCCCTTATGTTGACGCTGCCCCCGCAGCCGATAACCTCAACCTGATTACTCTTAAGCCTGAAATTATCAGTATTGACCTGATGCCATCTAACACCTCAGAAGCGAACTCACTGACAGCCAGCGAATCTCCGCCCGCTGATGTCGAGGCGAGCCGCCGTGAGCTGCTTGACCAGGCTGCTAGCGAGCTGAATCCACAACTGCCTGAAAATTCGTCAGAAGCTGCCAGGCCAGAACTTGTCATCATCGAGTTTTGACGGGTAGTGTGCAGGGTTTTGCCGCAAACCCTCGATGTTCTTAGAGGTCAGAAATGTGGCTTAAAAACATAAGAAGCGGCGCGACTTGAGCTTTCGAGCCTTGGCAATGTGGAGCAAAGTTGAAATTTTCATAAGTTGAGCAGAGTCGATTGGGCTGCTGATGGCTCCGGGTGAATGCCGACTTACACGCTCAGTCAAGCGGACAACGCTGAAAGAGTTTTCCACCAACTTTTATCAGGATGACAAAAGCAATCTCGATCCTGGTATGCGATCGCCAATCATAGAAAATTAGAAGGCAGTCCTACAGTCTTGGCATTTGTGGTTCTGTTTGCCGTTGTGAATCTTGCCGTTTTTGACGACCTGCTGAGAATGGCAGGTGGGACATCAATCTGCTCTCCAAAGAGTCCTCTGCCAAAGTCGGCAAAAAGGCCAAGCGCCTCAAAGTCGGATTGGGAAATAATTACCTGCTAAAAGTTCTCACTTTTTGAGTCTGCGTTTTCCCTGAAGGAGGTGCCAGGAGACTTTACGACCAGGCGCTGGAAGCACAGATTTCCGACTAAAGCAACCTGTTTAATCTCGCCTGAAGTGGGTTGCGAGCCAGTATCCTGCTACTCCTGGCAGAAAATGGGGCTGGGGCCGCGATCGCCAGCTTGCTGACAGGTGCAAAGTCCGTCTTCTAGTTCTCAAAATCGCAAGAATGTACTGCTTTATCGCAAGAATGGAGGCGACTTCTGCCAGCTTTTTGCCTAATCTAGGGTTACCTTAATTAAGAATTTTCTGATTAAACTAGAGCTTTTCTTTGATTACTTTGGCAAGGGTTTTAGGTATCCTTGCTGTTTTAACGAGGCAGTCGTCTAACTTCCGATATTGACCGACTGAAAGAAGAGGGGTTTTGACAAGTCGTTTTAATAAGGCCTTTGTCGTGTCGCCATCTGTTGAGCTGGCCCGCCCCATGCCACCTCATCTCTTCTTAGTCAGCATTGAAGCCGACCTCTCCAAGTCCCTCGAAAAGAATTTGCTGGCGCAGGGCTATCGAGTCAGTCAGTCCGCTGAAATTTCAGAGCTGTCGGAAGTGCGACAGGTGCGCCCCGACTTGCTAATTATGGCGCTGCCTGAAAATAAAGATGCTGATTTGGCCCCCTGTCGACGACTGTCCTCTTCCCTGGATGCCGTTCCTATCATGCTGCTGGGACGAGACAACCATGATGATCGCGTTGCCAGCCTCAACATTTGTGCGAACGACTACTTACCCGTGCCCTTTGTGATGGCAGAATTCTTGGCGCGAGTGCGGGCTAAACTGCGGCGGGTGCAATGGGAGCAGTCCGATGATTTGTTTATGGTGGCAGGTTTGCGACTAGATGCCCAAAGTCGTGAAGTGCACTACGGCAATCGCGCCATTGACCTCACCTCCAAAGAGTTTGACCTGTTGAAGTATCTGATTGCTCATCCCCGACAGGTCATGACCCAGCAGCAGATTGTGGATCAGGTGTGGCCCGATTCTGTCCTAACGGATGACAGCAATGTTGTGCAGGTGTACGTGCGATCGCTGCGCCGCAAGTTAGGAGACGCTAAAGACATGATTCAAACAGTGCGAGGGGTAGGGTATGTGCTGAAGGAAAGCTCGTCGGCCTCGGTCGCCTAGGCTGGAAGCATTTCATTTTTAGTCAACCTCTTAGATGCCCCCATTGCAATCGAAGTTAAGTGAACTGAAACTGACCCAAATGACCGTTGATGCTTGCCAAGGTTCTATAGGAGTTCATCAGGATGAAGGAATATCCTAGAGCCATCAATCATATTGGATTGACCGTCTCTGATTTAGACAGCGCGATCGCGTGGTACCAAGACGTGCTTGGCTATCGCCTACTTCTAGGACCGTTGGACATTCTTCCGGACGATACGCACTTTGGTCACCTAGCTAAGGATTTGTTGGGCGATCGCTTACGTCGTGGACGATTTGCTCATCTCACTACGGGTAATCAAGTCGGTCTGGAGCTGTTTGAGTTTGACGATCCGGAAGCAGGCTCAGGTACAGGCGAGATGGAGTACTGGAAAAATGGTTACTTTCACGTCTGTATCACCGATCCCAACATTATGGATTTGGCCGAACATATCGTTGCCCAAGGGGGAAAGCGGCGGACGAAAATCTGGGAAATTTTTCCAGGGTCAGAGCGTTATCTCGTCTATATGGAAGATCCCTGGGGCAATGTCATTGAGATTTATTCCCACAGTTATGAGTTGACCTGGGGGAATCGTTAGCCGAATCAATTGTTTCTTGGCATTTAGATGCTTAAAGCTGCTGGCATTAATTAGAGAACATAGTGAGTACTGTTGTGATTGATACAAAGGGAGCTATGGAATCAAAATCTGCGATATCGCCAACCGAGTCTCCTAACTCTACAGTGGGTCAGACTCGCAACCAAGTCTGGATTTGGCTATTGACTGGGGCCGTCGGATTAACCGGTGGCTGGTTCATCTGGAGTCGGCTTCAGCAACCCGCCCCACCACCTGCCGCTGCGGCCCAGGCGACGGCGGTCGAAACGGCTACCGTGCAGTCTGCCCCGGTGCGGGAAGTCTCAGAATTTGTCGGCGCATTAGAAGCGCAAGAGCGAGTGATGTTGCGTCCCGAAGTGGCCGGTCGGATCACTCAAATCCTCGTGGCTGAGGGCGATCGCGTTGCCGCCGGCACGCCCCTTGTGCAGCTCAGTCCTGATCGGCCCCAAGCCGTTGTCAGTGGGGCGATCGCGGATATTGAAGTGGCCCGCGCTTCCCGCAATGCCGCCGAGGCGGAAATCTTAGAGGCGGAGGCCAACCTTGAAAGCGCCCTAGCCGAACGGAATTTGCAGGACACTGAGTATGCCCGCAGCCAATCTCTAGTGGAGGCTGGTGCCCTGGCTCAGCAATCGCTGGATCAGGTTGCGCGTAACCGCGATGCGGCGATCGCCGCCCAGACGGCGGCCGAACGGCGCATTCAAGCCGCCCGCGCCAACCTCGAAGAAGCCGCGGCTTCCCTGCAGCGGGCAGAGTCCAATGCGACAATCGCTAGCGAAGACTTATCTGACTATCAGGTGGTCGCCCCTGTGAATGGGGTCGTGGGGGACTTACCCGTCAAAGTTGGCGACTACGTTAGCACTGGGGAACTGCTCACCACCCTAACCAGTAATCAAACGATGGACTTACGCCTGTCGATTCCCGTCGAGCGCAGTAGTGAATTAGTCCCCGGCCTCCCCGTTGAACTCCGCACCGAGGCTGGCGCTAAGCCCCTGGCCATCGGCAGCATTAGCTTTGTCGCCGAACGGGTTGAAAACGGTGCGCAATCGATCTTGGCTAAAGCGACCTTCTCCAATCCCGGCAATCGGCTACGAGACGAACAGTTCGTCCGCGCCAATGTGATTTGGTCAGAATCCCCGGGTGTTCTCGTTCCCACTACCGCCATTTCCCGTATTGGTAACCAAAGCTTTATCTTCGTCATGGAGCCTGCCGAAGCGGCCGAAGGCGAATTTGTAGCCGTCCAGCGCCCCGTTCAACTGGGCGTAATTGCCGACAACCGCTACCACGTCGTTAGCGGGCTAGAGGCGGGAGAAATCATTATCACCGCCGGTATTTTACGGCTGTCCGATGGGGTGCCTGTGACTCCTGATGATGGCCAGAGTGAGCTTGAATAGGGTTTACTTTTTTGGTTTTTGATTCTTGGTTCTTGGTTTTTGGTTCTCGGTTCTCAGTGCTTAGCTGACCACTTTCAAAACTTTCCTAGTTAACTTATCTCCTCTCTTCCCCCCACTCTTCTACCCTGTACACGCCCTATGACTACCCTCCCCCCTTCTGACTCCACCTCCCCAGAGACTGCCGCGACTGATAACTCATCCCCCAGTCCCGAACTGGTGGCCATTCAACAAATGATGAGCGAAATCACCTCCCTGCGGGCAGAGGTGAGTAAACTCTCTGAGCTGCCCCAACAGATGCAGCAGCTTGAGCGTCGCCTGATGGTGGTGGGCGATCTGTATCGCTACGAAAAGCTGCACGAGCAACTGGCTAACCAGCAGTGGTTTGATGCCGACAAAGAAACGGTCAAAATGATCGCCGATATTGCCGGCGTGACTGACTTAGAAGACCTGAGTCCCCGCGATATGCGCAGTTTGTCCTGCGGTGAACTGCAGGTGATTGACCGCCTCTGGATGACCTACAGCAAGGGGCACTTTGGCTTTACGCCACAGGTGCAGATTTATCAGGAGCTCGGCGGTAGCTTGGAAACCACCATCGGCGAAGATCTGAAACTTATCCGACGCTGGGGCGCGGCGTTGGGCTGGCGCGACGGCGTGACCGAGCAAGCTCCAGAAGGCGATCGCTGGCGCAAATGCGACGAACTCGATTTTTCACTGCAGGCCCCAAAAGGCTGCCACCCCTCCCGCTGGTGGAATTCGCCCTACGGCTCCCGCATGACCAATTACTTCCTTAATCGCCTGATTACTTGCGAATAAGGCGGTTTTAGCCGACAATGCCAGGCCACACGGCAGCGATGTTAAGGCGCGTCATCAATTAAGGCTAGAAACCTATTGGAATCCTCGTTACCGCGCCTGTCCCGATTGGCAAGCTAAGGGCTGTTCCCCTTGCGGCCGCAGCCTTGAATAGCTAAATGACGATAGTCCCTGGCAACCCTGAACGTGAAGGTCGCTTCTGTCTTCAATCGATAACTCGGAAAGCAGTATGAAACGCATCATCATGAACGCCGATGCCATCGGTGGCCTGAGCTTTTCTGAAACAGCCCGTCCGCAACCACTGCCCCATCAAAGTCTGGTGAAAACGACGGCTTTTTCCCTCAACCGAGGAGAAATTGGGTTTGCCCAGTCGCAAAATGCCAAAGGCAGACCCATTGGCTGGGACTATGTCGGCACCATTGAGGAAACTGCCGCTGATGGCAGTGGGCCACCGCCAGGTACTCGGGTGGTCGGCTGGCGACCCGAAATGGATGCCTTTGCAGAATATGTGATTGGAGACAGCCAATATTTGGCCCCGATTCCGGAGGCGATCGCCGACGTTCAGGCCGCAACGTTGCCGGTTGCCGGTCTCACCGCCCTCGCTGCAGTGGATAAAGGCGACCAGATTTTGGGGCGATCGGTTCTAGTTACGGGCATTACTGGTGGCGTCGGCTTCTTTGCCTTACAACTTGCCAAATTGAGTGGGGCCCGAGCCGTAGCGCAGGTGCGCCGTCCCGAGCAGGCAGGCTTTGCCGAACAAATCGGAGCCGATGCCGTAGTCGTGACGGCTGATGGACCAGGGCTTGACCGTGAAGGACCCTATCGCTTGGTCATCGACGGCATCGGGGGCAATCTGCTGGGTCAACTGCTCAAGGTTACCGACAAAGGAGGGCGGCTGGTTTGCTATGGCGTTTCCGGCAGCGCTGATGCCTCCTTTAATCTACATCCCGATCTATTTGGTAAAGGGGGACGGCGGCAAATCTATGGGCTATCGCTTTACAGCGAAGTCGAGATTGAGCCGTCTGCCGTGGCGCTAGGTCGCCTCCTCAGACTGATTGAAAGTCAGCGCCTGCAGTTACCCAAAATCACCACCGCAGACTGGTCAGAAACCCCAAAAATAGCCAGCGATCTGCTCAATCGAAAATTCAGTGGCAAGGCTGTTCTGACCATCCCGCAGTAAACCACAAACTTAGACTTCTCCACTCCCTTACCTCCTCCACTTCCCATCTCCACCTTTATTTTCTGTCCCTTCCTCTCCTCCACCCTCTCACCCCCTTCCTGCCATGTTTGTCGAAACCTTTATCCGTCGTCCCGTGCTCACAATGGTGCTCTCTATCATCATTTTTATGGTGGGGGTGATCGTGATTCCGACGCTGCCGGTAGAGCAATATCCCGATATCAGTCCGGTACAGGTAGTCATCAGCGCCAACTATATCGGGGCGAGTTCGGAAGTCGTAGAAGAAACCGTGACCACGGTGCTGGAGCGGGAGATCAACGGCGTCAACGGTATGCGCTACATGAACTCCACTAGCAGCGACGACGGCACCAGCTCCATCACCGTCACCTTTCGCCAGGGCTACAACCTGGATATCGCCGCCGTCGATGTGCTGAATCGGGTGTCGATTGTCACGCCTCAGCTCCCCCAAGAGGTTCAGCGCACCGGGGTTACCGTACGGAAACAGTCCAGCAGTGTCGTGGTGGGGATGTCGATTTTCAGTGAAGAGGAGGGACTGTACGACGACAATTTCATCAGCAACTATGCCGACTTGTATGTGCTGGATGCTCTGCGGCGCATTGAAGGGGTGGCGCAGATTCAGCCCTTTGGGGAACGCCGTTACGCGATGCGGCTGTGGCTCGACCCGGCCCAAATGGCGGCTCGTGGCATCACCACCCAAGATTTAGTGGACGTGATTCAGGAGCAAAACCTGCAGGTGGGGGCGGGCAGCATTGGCCAACCGCCGACCGAAGAAGGTCTGAGCTATCAACTTACCCTGCGATCGCAAGGCCGCCTGGAAGACGTCAGCGAGTTTGAGAATTTAGTCCTCAAAACGGAAGACGACGGTAACCTGGTCTATCTGCGGGACGTGGGCCGGGCCGAACTGGGGGCCGAAAGCTACAACACCTTTGCCCGCTATCGTCGGCAGGGGGCGATCGGCTATCGGATTGTGCAAACGCCGGGCACCAATGCCTTGGACGCTGCTAACGCGGTGAAGGCGACAATGGCTGAGCTGGCGGAAGATTTTCCCCCCGGTCTAACCTATGCCGTCCCCTACGATCCGTCTCTGTTCGTAGTGGAGTCGCGGAAAGAGGTGGTCAACACCTTGATGCAGGCGATCGCCCTCGTCGTGCTAGTCCTCTTTCTGTTTCTGCAAAACTGGCGAGCCACCATCGTCCCGGCGGTAGTGATTCCGGTGGCGCTGATTGGTACCTTTGCCTTTATCAAGGCGTTCAACTTTTCCATCAACAGTCTGACGCTGTTTGGCCTGATTTTGGCGACGGGAATGGTGGTGGATGACGCCATCGTCGTCGTGGAAGATATTGCCGGAAAAATTCAAGACAAGGGCATGCGGCCCCATCTGGCAGCGATCGAAGCCATGCGAGAACTGACAGGAGCCGTGATTGCCACGTCCCTGGTGCTGCTGGCGGTGTTCATTCCCGTCGCCTTTTTTCCCGGCACTACGGGGCAGCTTTATCGCCAGTTCGCCTTGACCATTGCCTTCGCCATCACCATTTCCACCTTCAATGCCCTCAGCCTCACCCCGGCGCTGTCAGCCCTGCTGATTCGGTCAGGACAGCAGCCCGGTGGCTGGCTAGGGCGCTTTTTTGGCTGGGTGAATCGAGGCATTGAGGCCATGCGCCAGGGCTATCGCGCCAGCCTCGGTCGCCTCACTCAGTTGAAAACCACGGTGTTGATTTTATTCGCCGCTGCTTTAGGGATTGCCGTGTGGCTTTACACCTCAGTGCCCACAGCGTTTCTGCCCGAAGAAGATCAGGGGTATTTAATTAGTCTGGTGCAGGGGCCAGAAGGCTCTTCAGTGGACTACACCAGCGACATTATCGATCAGGTTGACCAGACTTACCTGGAAATTCCTGAAGTCGAAGGCACCTTTTCGCTGGGAGGTTTTGGCTTCAGCGGTAATATCCCCAATAATGGAGTGATTTTTTCACCGCTGATTCCCTGGGGCGATCGCCCCCGCGCTGACCAGTCGGCACAAGCTGTCTTAAATCAGGTTTGGCCCCAATTTGGCCAAATCAAAGAAGCCAACGTCATTGCTTTCAATCCTCCGACCATTCAGGGCTTGGGCAGCATCAGCGGTTTTGTCTTTCAACTGCAGGATCGAGGCAACAACGATCTGCAAACCTTTCTCCAGGCCAAGGATGAGCTGGTGGCAGCGGCGAACGCGGCCCCAGAAATGCAGAACGTTTTCACCACTTACACGGCGAACGCCCCGCAGCTGGAGGTCGATATTGATCGCAGCTTAGCCAAAGCCATGCGGGTCAACATTGACGAGGTTCTCAACACCCTGCAAAGCTATTTGGGGTCGCGCTACGTCAACGATTTCAACGCCTTTGGCCGCACCTACCGGGTCTACATTCAGGCCGACGCGCCGTTTCGCTCCAACCCTGACGACATCGGCAATCTTTACGTGCGCTCTGAAACCGGAGAGATGGTGCCTCTGGATACTTTGGTGTCGGTCTCTCCCACCACTGGCCCCCAAACCATTAACCATTACAACCTGTTTCGCTCGATTGAAATCAACGGCTCTCCGGCAGCGGGGTATAGTTCCGGGCAGGCGATCGCCGCGATGGAGCGAGTTGCTAGCGAAGTTCTCCCCAGCAGCATGAGCTTTGAATGGTCCGGCATTTCCTTAGAAGAGCTAGAGTCTGGCGGACAGGCCCCTATTATCTTTGGCTTGGGGATTATCTTTGTGTTCCTGGTTCTCGCGGCCCAGTATGAGAATTTTGTTGATCCGGTGATTATTCTGCTGGCGGTGCCCCTGGCTATGTTGGGAGCTTTGCTCGCGATTTCCCTGCGAGGTTTACCCAACGATGTGTATTGCCAGGTCGGGCTAGTAATGCTCATCGGCCTGGCCAGCAAAAACGCCATCTTGATTGTAGAGTTTGCCAACCAGCTCCGAGATGAGGGACTGTCTGTCGTCCGGGCGGCAGTGGAGGCGGCCCAACAGCGACTACGGCCCATTATTATGACGGCCATCTCTACCCTATTAGGGATTTTTCCGCTGGTCATTGCCACGGGAGCCGGGTCTGCCAGCCGTCAGTCCCTTGGGACCGCCGTATTTGGGGGCATGATTGTCTCCACGGTACTCAGCCTATTTGTAGTGCCCGTGCTCTACATTGTGATTGTCAGCTTCTTCTGTCGGTTTAAAGATACCTGCCGCGACCTGTCGCCCATCCCGGAATTACCGATGGAAGCGCCCCCAGAGCAGGTGCTTTCTGGCCGTAAGTAACCCCAAACTGACGATCTCCACCCCATCTCAGAAGGAATGATGATGCCCCGATACCCCTTACATCTTTTCGCCGGTGCCCTGATCGCTGGGTCGCTGGTGCTGGGTTGCGGCTCCTCCCAGTCGGAACCGCTCGACCCGACCACCGATGAGGCCCCGGCCCCTCCAGAGACTACGACGGCCGCTGATTCGGGGTTGCCCGAGCCGGCGATTGCTCAATCTCCCGATGCCCTAGAGCCCACCATCCTGGCGGAAGGGCTAGAGCACCCTTGGGGCATGGCATGGTTGCCCGACGGCACCATTTTGATCACTGAGCGACCGGGACGGGTGCGGGTGCTGCGGGACGGCACCCTTGATCCCAATCCGCTTCCGGGGCTTCCCGACATCTTGGCGGTGAGCCAGGGGGGCCTAATGGATGTCTCCATTCATCCTCAGTTTGAGGAAAATCAATGGGTCTATTTCACCTATGCTGCCGGCTCGGCCTCGGCCAATCAGACCCGCGTAGCGAGGGCTCGCTTTGACGGCACTCAACTCTCCGACTGGACGGTCATTTTTAGCGTCAATCGCACCAAGTCAGGCGGGCAGCATTTTGGCTCTCGCATTTCCTGGCTGCCTGACAACACCATGCTCGTTTCCATCGGTGACGGGGGCAATCCCCCGATTGAGCTAGCGGGCGAGCTAATTCGCAACCAGGCCCAAGCACTGGAGAGTCATCTGGGCAAAGTTGTGCGCCTTAATGAGGATGGCTCAGTGCCAGCGGATAACCCCTTTGTCGAGGTGGCAGGGGCAGAACCAGCCGTGTGGAGCTATGGTCACCGCAATATTCAGGGGCTGATGGTGGATTCCGAGACCGGTCAGGTATGGGCGACAGAGCACGGGTCCCAAGGGGGCGATGAGTTAAATCGGCTGGAGCCGGGCGAAAACTACGGCTGGCCGGTCGTCACCCACAGTCGCGAATATACCGGGGGAGAAATCTCATCGGAGCGATCGCGCCCCGGCATGGTCGATCCCCTGATCGTCTGGACGCCAGCGATCGCCCCTTCTGGGCTGCTGGTCTATCGGGGCGAGCGATTCCCACAGTGGCAGGGCGACTTGTTTGCCGGCGGGCTGGTCTCGCAAGAAGTGCTGCATATCGAGGTGGATGAGTCTGGAGCGGTGGTTACCCAAACGTCTATTCCTATGGGGCAGCGGGTGCGGGATGTGCGCGAAGGCCCCGACGGGCTGATTTATGTGCTGACGGATGAGCCCAACGGTCGCCTAGTGCAGCTAGGGCTGGGGTAATCGCATGGCTGATTTAGCAGAAACCTTGGCCGACTGGATGACCTATCTGCTACTGGAATTTATGGGCGATTTGCAGGAGCGCTCTATCACCCAAGAAATCTTGCGGTGGGAGTTGCTAGAGGGCAACGAACTCACGGATGAGCTAGCTCAGGTGCGCGACCAGCTTGCGCTGGATAGCTTGAAATTTCTCAAAGGTAAAAGCGAGTTTCCTCCAGATCGAGATGTCCCGGCGATTAGTGCTGTTTTGATTGCGGGTGTTGTTTATCTGACGCTCCGGGCTAAAATTCACGACACGTTTATGGGTATCGACTTTAGCTCACCGCAAGGATGGCAAAGAATTGAGACAGCACTGGCGTCGATTATTCAATCGACCATACAGCAGCAGGAAAATTCGTAGATGTTGGATATGTCTGCCGTTCTTAGGCACACCCAATGATAGCGATCGCCATCATTCGATCAGCAGCCCCAAAGTCGGCACTGCCCATTAGCCTAAAATCTAAGTATTCGGATAGACACTCAGGGCTATGTTGAATTTGTTGTTTGGTTCACGATATCTACTCCCAAGCGCTGAGTTTTCATTGTGTTTTACCCGACCTATGGCGACAGGCGATCGCTCTGACTAGCCGCTGTTAACTCATCTGATTGCTGCAGTGACGGCTTGTATTTCAGTGTCCAATAGGGTGGAAAATCCTCGTAATGCACGCAATTCCGAAGAACTTCAAATCCATTCTTTTGATAGAACCGAACCGCCTGCTCAGTAAACGTCAGCAAATAACAGGGTAAGCCATCACGATTTGCCTGAGTGAGTACGTGCTGTAACAAGACACTCCCAATTCCCAGCCCTTGGAAATTGGGATTCACAAACAATAAGAAGAGATATAGATGAGGCTCATCTTGCATATCTTCTTCGTGGCAGTGATCAGTTTCTGCAAAGAAAGATCCTAATCGCTGTAGATTATTCCACCCAAATTTACTCGGCCATTCATACAGCCGATAGGGGATTATCTTACTCAAAAGATGTAAGGTCGTAGGCGTGGGTTGATGAGGCGGCAACCATGCAGCAATTCCTTGTAAATCGGGAGTCGTGTAGATATCGCCGTAAGCATCGCAAAACTTGAGCGACATACCAAAAAAAGAGGTTAGGGTATCTAATCGAGCCGACGGGTCAGTGGGTGTTAGCGACCGAAAGACAGGATCATCATCGAAGGCCAAAGCTGCAATTTTACTAGCATCCTTTAACTGCGATCGCTCTAATCGCACGACATCATGATGAGTCATTTCAAATCTCTCCTGTCAGCAAATAATTCCATGCTATCCATTGATTTCCATCAATATCCAATGGGACTTAAACCTGAAAGCTCCAGAAGTAAATTTCGTTTCATTATAGGAGTGCTGCAAGCGTAGCTGTCACGAAAAAATCTACTTGCTGTTCGCGATCGCTATTCCCAAGTGCTGAGGTTTTGCAGCCAAGTTTGGGCAAAGGCGACCCACTGTTCGCGGCGGCGTTCAAAATCAGCGGCAATCCAGATCAGCACTGTGCCGACGAAAATTCCCACAATCCACTTCATGAACGGGTAGGTGGGATTGAGCAAGACCAGTTGATTGATTGCATTCAACCCAAACATGACCGTGCCGACGTAGAGAAAGGCGAGGATACGCAGTACCAGACCAGCCGCGATCGCCCCCAGCGCCATGATGCCCACCGGCACCCCCGTCCAGCCATCCGTCACCAGCGCCGTGAAGAGCATCAGCCCCGTGGCGATTAACCGGAGCCAGTGGCGGGAATGTTTCTGCTCAGTTTGACGCAAAAACGGATCAACTGCGGCCACATAAAGCAGAGCCAGACCCACGGGCAAGACCGTAATCACCGCGTCTTGAATATTGAACTGAGCCAGCCAGGTCCACATCGCACAGGTAATGCAGCCGACAGAGAAGTAGGACAGGCGCACCTGCCGCTGCCGCCAGGTCAGCCAGCCATAAAAGCCCGCCAGAATCCACAGGGTCGGAATATGGGACGTGGCCATAGTAAAGATAACGGTGGACAGGGGAACGGCGATCGCCATCATCCGCCACGGTCGGGGCGGCCATCGGGGTTCCATCTGGGGCGCTGAGTAAATCGGCACGGCGATGATGCAAGCCACCGCGCCCCACCAGTCATCCAAAATCTGGAGGACCGGGATGGTAAACCGCAGCAGGACAACCCAGCCGATCAGTCCCAGCAGCCCCAGATAAATCCACGCCGCTTGCCAGGGCTCAGCTTGGCGGCGGCAGCCTTGGTGCAGGGCATAGCCAACGAGCACTGCGGCCATCAACAACGCAGCCCAGCCCAGGGTGGCTTGCATCCCGAAGACCGACAGGTCCACCGTCACCCGCAGCAGCAAGAGACTGCTGATCAGCCAGTGGGCATGGGCTGCCCAGCGGCTTTCCGTTTCTGAAAAAGGTAAATAGCGCTCAAACCGGATAGCGAGGTGCTGATAGGCCAGCATGATGACGAAGCTAACTCCTGCCAACACGATCGTCCCATCGAGGGGCTGCCCCCCACTTGCCTGCGAGAGCTGATACAGCACTAACTCATAACTACCGGCGGAAAGCCCCAGCAGCGCCACCCACCGCAATTGAGGAATCTGAATTTGGCGACTAATGGCGATTAACAGAATCGCTGCCCCGATGACGAGTCCGCCCGTCCAGGCCGTCCAGGTGGTACTGCGGAGACAGAAGGCAAGGACGACATAGGCTAATGTGAGATGACACAGCGGGCGTTGCAGAGAGGCGTAAGATTGGGGCAGACGAATCGCGATAACAGTCGCGATCGCCCCCAGCCCTAAAGTCGGGAGGGCTAACGCCAGGGGGATCGGAGCCTGCCAAGTCAATGCCTGAGCGACGAGTAGCTCGACGCCCCACCCAGCCAGATAAATGCCGATGGGCTCCGCGGCTCCCCAGTAGCGCAACGCCAAAACCGCCAACAGAGCAACTTGGGCCACACTGTAGGCGATCGCGGGCGGGGCGAGTCCCTGATAGAGGTTTCCCAGGGTAAAGGACATCAATAAGAGCAGGCTCACCGCTAGCAGATGCCCCCAAATATCCATCGCTTCTCGATAGAGCGCTGCCAAGTTATCGGGAGTTTCGGAGGCGATCGCCGACAAACTACGCCAGAGTAGCCACACCGCCCCGGCTAGCCCAGCAGTAACCACACACCAGTCGGCGGCAGTGCGGGGATACGTCGGCACCCCATCGATCAGCGTAAAGGTAACAAAGCTCAGCCCCAGCCCCACGGTGATAAATGGCAGGCTCCGCCAGCGCACATAGCGACTGTTGATTAGAGTGAGCGTCGTGGCGGTGCCCAAGCCCATCAGCCGCGCTCCCGGCAGGCCCACTGTCATCAGTAAGGCCACACTCGTGGCGATTAGACTTGCTTGCGATCGCCCCATCAGACATAGCGTCAGGGGAATCGCCAAGCCGATCACCCCCAGCGGTGACTGAAAATTGCTCTCCGACAGATGGCTGAATAACGTTATGAAGGCGCTGCCAGATAGTCCCAGTCCATAAAGATAGCTGCTTTCTCCCCAAAGGCCGGGCAGGACTTTACTGAGCAGCAGCCACACTACGGCCAAGCCAGTTATGGCGATCGCCCAGCCCGCTATCGACAGGTCAGACCACACATAATTGATTACCGCTGCAATGGCCGCTAAGCCCACCCCCTGGCTGACTGAAATGCGCCACAGCGACGGCGGTGAGCGACGCAGGGTGCCCCCGACTGCCGTGATCGTCATCGCTCCCAAGTTGACCACCAACACCGCCGGACTCAAAGCGCTAATCGTGGTTAATAGAACACTCGTGCCGATGGCGATCGCCTCTCCCATCTGGGCCAACACCACCTGCCGCCGCTGCCAATACTGATCGGCAACCGCCGCGATGCCAATCACAAAGGGAAAGAGCGCTACTCCCAATAGCGCGACCACGCTGCTATTATTAGCCCTGGCCCAAGCCACGAGGGAAGCCACAATGCTTTGGCGCAGGGTGAAAGGCAGGAGCGCCCAACCGACAAATGCGAGTTGCACCGCGATCGCATAGGCCATCAGCAGATCGCGCCGTCGCTTAAAGCGCTGCAAGGCAGCAACTCGCAGGGCGAGACCGAAGACACTTACGCCGCCCGCCTGCCAGAGGGGAGAATCAATGGCCGTTAGCCAGCCCCACCACAATAAGGCGCGTCCGAATCCTGCCGTGACCCTGGACGTTGTCAGAGACGCTCGGGACTCATCGGTAGAAGCGACAGACTCATCGGTAGAAGCGACAGACTCATCGGTGTTAGAAGCTGGCGACGCGGCGGCAACTGGCTGTTGCTGACTGAGCCAAACCCAAACGGCTCCGTAAAGGCCAAAAGCCAGACTAAGCTGCCCCCATTGACTGCTCGGCAAAATCATCAGCCCCCGCAAGCACAGTAGCCCCAGAGCAAAGAAAATGCCCACGTCAGACCAACGGTTGCCAAAGATCAGACCGGCGCTAAGAGACTCCGCTGGCGAAACCGGACGGGCAGCCGACGCGGCAGTCCGAGACCGGGGGCGGCTGGCTGCTGGAGAGGCCGACCGAGAAGGCACACTGCCCCCACCAGAGGCAAGAACTACCACAGCCGCGCTAAACAAAACGCCGCTATAAATCGCCAGCAGCGGCATAAGGGCAGCACCCCAACCCAAGTGCAGATAGGCCAAACTCATCGCGTTGACTCGCTCAACCCAGGAATGTTGCCCTCGCGTCACCTGAAAGACTGCCAGCGTCAATCCCATGGCCGCGATCGCCATCACTACAATGCCTGCGCTGCTGCCCCCAATCTGCAGAGCATCCATCGCCCAGAAATTGAGCGGCACCAACAGCAAGGTCATGACCTGTAGGGTTCTTGAGGTGAGCTGCAACTGAGCATTGCGACGACTGAAGACCCCAATTCCCCAAAAAATCAGGGTATATGATAGCAGCACCAAATACTGGCTCACCGGACTAAACTGCGCCCACTGAGTCGCGGCCAAAACTGCTGACGACAGCACCACCAAAAAGACGCCCAACCCCAACAGCCAGACGACGCTCAGCTCATTCATCAAGCGATTGAGCCATTGGCTTATCGGGGAGACCAGTGGGGTGCTGGGATTCGTGGAATCCTTGGAGTCCTTTGCGACTGTCGGCGATCGTCGTGAGGCTGCTTGTCTCGCTAGGCGGGTGAGACGACGCGGGTCATCAAGGTCTTCAAACACAGAGCTGAAGGTACGGGATTTGGTTTCGACAGCGAGCGTCGGCTCCAACTCTACCGGACCTAGGGCTGGTGCATCGCCGTCAGAGGCCGCTAATGGCACGGGTGAAGCTGCGCGATCGAGTAGCAGCATACAGGTCAACTGTTCCTGCGCTAGGGCACGCACTTGAGCATCTGAAATCAGGCCAAGCTGCAACCACTGCTCTAGCCCTTCCAAAAGCTCGGGCTGATGGGCCGATAACGCTAGGTCGAGACGAATCACCAATTCTGGATTGTCTGTCATAGCATTGCCCCAGCACGGATTGAACAGTACGTTTTTCTGATTTCAGCACCCATTTACAGCCTTTCACTTAAAAAAATGGCACCCATATCTTCAAATCGGGCTCTAATCACTTGGCAAGCCAGTCATAATTTCTACGCTCGACCATCTGAGCGTACAGAACGGCGTCTGCCAGTCGATAGCATTTTGATGAGAACTCCTCTGCCCGCTCCGACACAAAGCCGAACCCGATTCGGTCTGATGACAACTCGTGGCCTCATCATGACGAAATCGCTACAGCATTGAAAATGAGCACATGGAGTTACCTAGCAGCGTTGGCTAGAGTGTCGAAGCTGATAGAAGTACATCGAAGGAGTACGAACTTTTGCAAAGCGCTGATGCTGAAGCGATCGCCAACCGCAGTTGAGTTCGGCTATCTCTAATTTCTACAATCCTCACGGGTCGTCCTAAAGCTGTAAGGATGCGTTGTAGTGGTGGATGAAATACCAGACGGCACGGATGTGATTTTCCAGTTTTTTGGAAAACAATAAGGTTTTGCGCCCTAAGCGAGACCCCCGATTCAACGCCTCACTATATTTCGAGAAACCGCTCAATCCTCCCCCGATGAGCACAAAGAAACCGCTCAACTTCAGGTTGAAGCTCTAACCACCGACATTACTCAGCCTCAACCGAATATGAACAGGCTCAAGACGCGGCTCATATCCTTGCTCGGTGTCGCGATCTCCCTTGGGGGTGCCGTCGCCACCGCTACCGACTTCTCTCGATTCAGCCAAAATAGGATCTTAGGTGGAAATTTTTCCGCCTATTTACCTGTATGGGAATCTTAGGTGGAAACTGTCCCTCTAATAAGAGTTAGCTATCGCGCCGATAACTGGTAGCTGAAAAACAATTTACTTTGAATCAGAAGATTTATTTCAAGTCACAAACTTTAACTAGAGCATCTAATGAATACCCTAGACAACCTAGCTCTTTTTATGATCCTGCTTACTCTAGCTGCGATTCCTAGCACCAGCGTAGCTCTGGTGGTAACTCGTTCTGCTACATCAGGTTTATTGCATGGCACAGCAGTTTCAATTGGCATTGTTTTAGGCGATCTCATCTTTGCCCTGTTAGCTATTCTGGGCTTGACAGCTCTCTCAGAACTTATGGGGACACTTTTTCTGTTGATTAGATACACAGCAGGGGTCTACCTGATTTGGTTTGGTATCAACCTAATTAGGAGCCGAAATCAGACCATCAAATTAAAGCGATCCCCCTCAACTAGTGGTCTATTAACCAGCTTCCTGACCGGTTTATTGGTAACGTTGGGAGATGTAAAAGCCATTTTTTTCTATGCCAGTCTTTTTCCAACCTTTTTAGAGCTTTCAACCCTAGGCTATGCCGAGATAGCTTGGGTGCTTGGGGTCATTATTGTGGCTGTGGGAGGAGTGAAGCTGACTTATGCAGTTCTCGCTAAAAAAGCGGCGACAATCGCTCGTAGATGCTCAATCGCAAAACAGGCAAAAGTCGCTTCTGGAAGTTTGATGATTGGCTCCGGTACTTATCTAATTCTCAAAAGTTGATGTTGCACTCTTATTTTTAAATTTTTAGCCAGCCAACACCGCAGCGGACGGTCGAATTTTTTAAGTTATATTCTGAAAATAACTGCTGCCGCTGGCTTTCACTGTTATGCAGCTCACAGAATACTCTGATGAAGCGTTTTTATGTGCGCTTGCCCAACGATCTGCTTGCAATTATTTTCCAAGTAATTAACAAAAGAAAACTAATAGACATGGATGTTCAGATATATAGACTAAAGGTGATAAAAGGAAAAGAAAATATTGCAGATGAATGGCTTGCGTTTTTAGAGGCTAATAAAGAAAGCGCTGAAAAGATATTAGAAAATGAAAAGATCTATTTTGAAGCATATTTCAAAGAAATAATTGACGAGCAAATGTACATCTATTTGTTGATGATGTGCGAAGATCATGAGTTTGCCAATAGCACGGCCCTCAATAGCTCAAATGAATTAGATAAAAGGCACTTTCAATACATGGAAAATTGCATAGACCGTGAAGGAAGCACTATCTTAAATTCCGTTATTTTTATGGATAACTTAAAAGATAAAATTTGATTTTTAAATAATAATTTGATTCTCATGAGATTTACAATAATTAAATCAAATGATAACTTTAGATCTCATATTGCAGAATTAAAAAATAAGCAGCCCTACAAAATATAGATGGCAAGCTATTATATATGCTCCAAAAAGCTGAGTCATCGGAAATTATAAAGAATCACTCTTTGAAGACCAGAGTACTCTTTTTGAGTTTGGATTGAGCCATGAAATGACTTACTTTCCTCTCGTGATCGCCCCCACCTGGCACAACCCACCACGACGGCACGGCTAAAGCCTGAAAGCCCCAGCTAGCAAGAAACGCAGATCACTAACGAGACTCGCATGCCCACAGCAGCACTGGCTGCACAGATTAGCAACTGGCACAGGAGAAAGCCGAAAGGCTTTAGCTAACTCCTCAGATGTGGAAAGTCCTCTAAAAATTCCGCTATGCTAGCTTCTCCCTCTAGATAATCAAAAAAAGTCTGTAGCGGAACTCTGGTGCCGGCAAACACGGACACCACAATAATCGGCAGCTTATAAAAGAAGCCCGTCAGCACCAAGGCTGTAGCCGAACCTGTCAGATCCCAGACCCAGAGGGTAACGGCAAACCCAGCCATGCTACTGCCGATTGCGGAAATCAGGGAGCTGAGCCAGAGAGCAGTGAAAGTACGCAAGCCTGTGAGTGTATTAACGGCACCGGAATATTACCCTATCGAGCCGTGAACAGCGGCTGATTAGTAGAGGGTTGAGGGAGCGGGAGGATTTCGGTGTAAAGATAAGAGATTTGCAAAATTTGCAAATTTATTTACGCTCTGACAACTGCCCAAACTCGGTGCGATTTTCTGCTAAAGCCTCTCCAGTAAAGCGCTTAAGCTGTGTGGTGAGGTGCGATCGCTGAAGGATACGCGGAAAGGCGATCGCGATTTTTCCTGTCATAATGATTGCGTGATGCGATTCATTTTAACTGTTCACTATTAAAACTAAATCTCAATAGGTGGTAATGCTTGACCATGCCAGCGGCTAGGTTCAATACCGCCGTCGCAACGTTGATTAAGTAAAAAAACGGCTGCAGTACGGCAGTCGTTAATAAACCTGAATAAATGCCTGGAATCTTTGCTTCCAGGCTATTTTGAGCGCTTTTCAGGCAAAGAAATACTGGATAGATTTAGTTTTGGAACTGTATAGAAATATCCCAAAAATAGAATGCGAACTTTGCTTAATGATGTGGTATGTTCATTGTGAGCATTTACTCTTGAGATTTAATCTCAATAAGCAATTATGACAAGCACACCGACGGTTAGTTTAAGCACCGACGTTACTACGCTGATTGAATCAGAAAGTACGGTCATCAGGTTTGATTTTGACGTTGATGGCGACATCCCAGAAGGCGGTTTACCAATTTCCCTTGATGTTGACGCCCCTGACTTGCTGTGGATTACCGACTTTGCCAACTTCAGCCGCACCGGCCGCGATGCCGACACGGGGCTATTCAATTCCATCTTTATCCTTCCCAATCCTGAAGGGTTTGGGGGCGAAATTTCTTCCTTCTCAGGTTCATTGCTGGTACGCAATGTGCTTGAGCCCTTCGACAGCATTCCCCTGATCCTGACGGAAAATCATGCCTCTTTCGAGCTAACTGTTTTTGATGACTTGGCTGCTGAAGAGAATGAGACCGTCGAATTTAGCGTCGGTGAAGGCGAAGGCTACACGGTTGGCTCTGATCCAATAACAGTGACGATTCAAGATGGGCCTGACGGTATCATCAATCCTGCCGATGACGTGCCCGTCATTGGTATTTCCCTGACCGCTCCCGAGGTTCTGGTTGAGGACGATCCGGATAACAGCACGCTGACGGTTAATTTTGAGGTTGAAGGTGAGATCCCCGAGGAAGGTATCGAGATCATCCTTGAAAGTGACGCCTTTGATATACTCCCCGACTTTGACGTTGACGCTGAAATCATTAGAGATGCCGAGGGTAATTTCATCGGCATTTTCCTCAACCGCACCTCAACCACAGGGCTTTCTAATGAATTCACCATGAACGGCGTCACAAGTTCCTTGGACTTGTTACCCATTGAGTTCGGTAGAGGCTTTGACGCCACCATTGTTGAGCAAACCGCGTCTTTCACCCTCAACGTTAATAACGATTCTCTCCCTGAAGTGCTGGAGACTTTCAATTTTACTCTGGTAGATGGAGAAGGCTACGATGTTGCGCCTGGCGCTGAAACAGTCACTGTGACGATCGCCGATCCGCCAATTCAGCCTCCGATTACCGGCACGGATGAAAGCGATCAGCTAGAGGGTACTAACCGCAACGACACGATTGTGGCGCTGGATGGCGACGACTTTGTCTACGCTGGCGCCGGCAACGACACGGTTGAAGGTGGCGATGGTGCCGACTTCCTCAATGGCGATGCCGGCATTGATATTATCGATGGCGGTGCTGGTAGCGATTTCCTCCAGGGTGGGGACGGCAACGACAGTCTCCTCGGCGGCAACGGCGGCGATAATCTGCTCGGTGGCGACGGCTTCGATACTATATTCGGCGGTCGTGGCGGCGATGTGATCTTTGGCGATGCGGGCAGCGATATCGTCTCCGGTGATGGCGGGCAAGATACCATCATCGGCGGTGACGGTAACGATAGCGTCTTTGGTGGCAATGGCGAAGATGTCGTTATTGGCCGAGCTGGCAATGACCTTTTGAGCGGTGACGGCGGTAACGATGAAGTGCTGGGCGGCGACGGTGACGACCTGTTAATGGGTGTGACCGGCAATGACACTCTCATCGGTGGAGCCGGTAGCGATACCTTTGTCTTCGGCAATGGTGATGGCACCGATATCATCGAGGATTTCGAAGACGAAGTGGATCTCATTGGTTTGGTCGAGGGAGAGCTGGTCTTCGAGGATTTAACCATTGTTACCATCGGCTCATCGGTGGCGATCGATGTCACTGCCACTGGCGAAAGACTGGCCCTACTCCAAGGTGCGGCTGGCGCCGTAACGCTAACGGCAGAAGACTTTGTGGGGATTGAAGATATCTCCAGCATCGATGCGGTGCTCTAGAGCGCGTCATTAAATTAAAGTCAGAATGCTTTGAGGGCAAACCTGATCGCGAGCCCTGTAAAGCCATCTAAAGGCTAAATTGCCTTTACAGTCAGGGTTCCATCGCTAAATGACGACGATCCTTAGTGCGACTGGAAACGTATCGAGCCTTCTGACAACTTGTTTCTCCTATAGTGATGCCACCCGGTCTCGCTGTAGGAGAAATATTTTTTCGCGTAGATTAGGATCTACGCAGTTGCATCCGGCTTGGGTCCCTTGATCTCCAAATATGTGGAAATCGGCTGCAACATTCCCTAGATTTGGGGGATGCAGGGGGCTTTTGCGCAAGTCCTAATTAATTGCTGACGCTCCCTAAGTGGGGTCGCAAACATAGCAAGTAGCAGAGAACAAAAACCGGAAAAGACTGTTTCTTCAATTGTTGGGGACAACCGGGCAGGGCAATTTTGTTTGTAAAAGAGGCCTCTTAACCCTTATTTGGGCAAAAAAATCCGACTGGCTTAAATAAGCACAGCCGGACTCCACGGTTCAAGCTTGGTTAGAGGTGAAGCTGTCGGAAGCTAGTCCTCAGCTCAAAACTCAATGACTCCTTTCGGTGTGGAGATTTTCAAGGCGATTCTGGCCGAGTCACCAGCTTGAATCGGCAGGGCGATCCCCAGTCTATTGAGTATCGCTTGAATTGCAGGCGGCTCTGGGTGCTCCACGTAAAAATCGACCATCTTTCCCGCGAGCGGCCACGCTGCTGCAGAATCGGGTTTAGCCTTCCATTGGATGATCCAAGGCACAACAGGAACATGACTTATGCCGTCGGGGCCGCCAATACGATAGTCATAGCCTTCACGCTGGATATGCTGAACCCCCAAAAGCGGATGACCAGCTTGTGAGGCATGGGTGGCAAAGGCATCGAAATCACTAACCGCCACGTACCAAAACAGGAAACTAGGTACCTCTAGCTTTTTCGCGAAAGCGGTAATCGGATCAAGTGCTCCAGAGTAATCGGGATCAGGTCCCAGGATTTCGAGAAAAGAGCCCGCGCTGAAGCGAACCACAGCGCGCCTTTGCGCACCGAATGCCCCCAGGTCGAGCGGTCGCACACCGGTACGGCGTTCGAACAGGTCGAGGCTCGCCGCAAAATCGGGTACGCCAAGGCCGATATGATCAAGGGGAAATCCGTCTGACTCCGAGACAATGAGTGGATGCATAGCTCTCTTATAAAGATGAGGGTGTTATGCCTAAACTCGACCTCTCTCCCGCCCGCCTGGGAGAAAGGTCGAGGCCAGGTTAGGCGAATACAGTGGTGTCGAGTCCGCTGACGTCCTGCACGCGGCCGAGCAGCTCGTTGCTGGCAGTGAGCACCAGAGTGTCACCGCCCAACTCAAAGAACCTCACTGTTTCTGGCGTGAGATTGCCGAGTAGGATTTGATCAACTCCAACCTCGAAATCAGTGATGGTGTCGACGCCTTGGCCCGAGGCCAAGACAAACTGGTCAGTACCGGTGCCCCCCGTGTAGATATCATCACCCAGCAAGCCATCCAGCACGTCATCGCCGTCACTGCCCGTGAGGAAATCATCGCTGTCGGTGCTGGTTAAGAGGGGCTGACTCTCGCCAAAATTGCTGCCAGTGACGGTGTCAGCCTGAACATTGGCCAAGATCGCCAGTACATCTTCTGTGCCCGTCAGGGAGATAACGGTATTGTCAGCGTCTTGAGCGATTGTCAGGTCACTGAAGTCAAGGGCACCGGAAAAATCGGGTTTGAGGCCGACGAGTTCAAAGCGATCGCTGGCATCAAAATTGGTGATGGTGGCGACCCCAGTACCTGGCCCCAGAATAAAGGTATCCACGCCGCTACCGGTGTAAATCGTATTGTCGCCGATGGAGAGAAATAGGAGCCCTTCCTTGACAATGGAATTGATGGTGTTATTCCCCTCTCCCACAATGAGGGTGTTGTTGCCAGCGCCAGCGTGAACGATGTCATCTCCGGCACCGGCAATGATGGTGTCGTCCCCAGC